>Ga0268261_10001216_pt1 | contig 17409 bp, 16 predicted proteins | sample TergutNc150P1_FD_190353 | JGI IMG/M metagenome (GOLD analysis project Ga0268261, IMG submission 190353) | Nasutitermes corniger P1 segment gut microbial community from laboratory colony in Florida, USA - Nc150 P1 (SPAdes) (version 2) | ecosystem: Host-associated > Arthropoda: Insects >...
GTCAGGTAGAGGTCTCTGCGACGAGCTGATCACTCGTCCAGAGGAGTCCTACCGACTGTGCTGCGTCGTTGTGTGTGATCTAGAAACATCAAGAATGGGTGCTCCATATATATATGACATTAGTGGGAACCAGGGGTTCTTTCCCCTGGAAGTAAAGCGGACGGCACGTGCAGCTGAGTACTCATCTGCATATTCCACTGAGGTTAATAATGAGTGGTTATATCTTCACTACCCCATAAACCTGAAAGAAGAGGACAGGGACAACTGTACTTTACCTTTACCATCGCGACATTCGTCTCGCCTCAGCAGTCGATTTTCCCAACCGTTACTCCCACAGTACGATTTTAATTACCGCCTCAGCCAATCTGTTCGGGTCCGTCAATTCCGTCACACGTGACAAAACAACTCAGACACCGAATTAACATTAATATATTTCAAACAAGTTGGGAAATGTGCGCAGCGTGTAATACTTCCGGCCCGCTCGCTCTGTTATTGTCCCTAGATGCTAAATTCATGAATAATTCATAGAAAAACACTCGGTATTTTAAAGCACACTATACCATTGCTGAATATCTTAGCAACAGAGTTACAATCTCCAGATATCGCGAAGGAGATTTACAACCGATAATGGGTGATGTTTAACTACTTCTTCAGCCACAGATCCAACCTCATAAAGGACACTGAATCGGTTATAGAAACGTTTTTTCGAACTCAGCGCGTACATCACAGACATCACTGCCTCAGTGGCAGTGCCGAACTGATAGTAAAACCAGCGTGTCAGAAGACAATTTCTCGAATAATTTCTCGAAAAACACTCAGTATTTTAACACACACTATAACATTGTTCCATAAATGCGCCCTGTGAGGTTATAAACAGCAGTATTTCATACATGATGTGTATCAATGAAGAAGGCTAAGTTGGCCGAAACATGTCGTAAAACACGCTAAATATGACAAAAGTAAAACGTTTCTGTAGTGTCTGATGGATTACTTCAGTATACGGAAGTTACTGACTACCATTCAATGCAGTAAATGAGTGCACCGTAAGTTTTAATAGCAAAGTTATTGGTAAAAACATATGATGACTGCCCCAGTATGAAGTTAGTAATGTTTGTTAGCAACTTGCATGGCACAGGGTAACCTGGCTCTATGTGAATACATATTTGTGATATAAGAAGACTGTAGCTGAAAATGACAAGAACCAAAGTTATATCAGGTAACTATAAAGAGAAGTAAACAGAATATTACCACAAATGATCGTATTTTATATGCATCCTTAACAAAATTATGTGAATGTTCACAGGATTCCTGAGTACTGAAGATGCAGTGTGTCCTGGTAACAATGGAATGAAAGATCAAGTGGCAGCACTGCGCTGGGTGCGTGACAATATCGCAGTGTTCAGTGGAAACCCGAACAGCGTGACGATATTTGGTGAGAGTGCAGGTGGTGCCAGCACTCACCTTCACATGCTGTCACCTGCCAGCAAAGGTAAAAAGTACCAAAACTGTTGCCCAGCCTTACCCCAAGTATGGCAAGGAAGTGACCAACAGTGAAAAACCTTATAAATAGCACAGGCAGGTTAACTCAAGTATTCTAGCTGAATGACCATGGTTCAACTTTCTGCAGTGGGAGATAAGTTTCTCTTGACCACTGTGGACAGAGCAGCTCTGGGTTGCATCCATGCTCTTATCAAATGTGTACTATCAAGTCCTTCAGTAATGGCAAATAATTCAGAACATGAAGCTTAAGAACCAATTGAGCTTTAAGCACGTGTCAAGGACCTCACCTTCATCACATAGTGCTGAATTAAGCACACAAAGGTTATAGCTTTTATAAACAGCATGTAAGATGTTAAATTGCTTCCTACATTTCACTTACAAAAATGACAGAACATTACACATACAACTATTTGCTCATATTTGCAGTGCAGTCATAATGAATCTTGACAAGCACCAGTTATCCTATCTGCTTCTTGTCCCTTTATTGCTCATCATGACTGCTGCACACACAAGCTAAAGCAAACACATTCTTGTTGTATTATTTCTTTTTGGTCATTGCCCGGCATTTGAATTTTTTTTGCCAACGTTTCAGAACACTCTGTCTGTTCCCTCTTCCTGCTTACACCGCCTATGAAGATGGAACAGACAGAGTATACCAAAACGTTGGCATATAAAATTCAGACGCCGGGGAATCACCCAAAAGAAAGAATACGACATTCAGAACATGGCGAAAATTTGAAAGCAAGAAACACAGTCTCCTTTTTATCTTCACTACCAATTTGTACTTCACAGTAATAACAATTATGCACTAGAGACAGCAATTTGAATTGGGAATGAACACTTTTGGGAATTTTTACTTTTCTCTAGTTCAGATGTCACCATTTACAGGTTTATTCCACCGCTCCATCTCCCAGAGTGGCACTGCTACATGTCCTTGGGCATTTACACCTAAAGGAAAACCAAAGGCTCTTGCGGAGCAAGTGGCAGGGCTGTTCGATTGTCCGGCTCACCCAAGCAAAGACCTTATCTCCTGTCTCAGGAAACAGGATGCATACAAGTTGTACAGTGCAGACCATGCCATTGAAGTAAGTTGTCACATACATGCCGAATATATTATAAAGCTAAACAGCAATAAGACAAACAACCACCCTGTAGAACACAGCAGACCAGCAAGCACAAATTGACCTGGTTACATAGACTTTCAATACAGTGCTTGAAAGAATCCATTCTTTGAATTTACAAAATTAATAACCTCACAAAAGTAAAGTGGCTTTCCTTCGGCCATATTACATTACACACAAACTGCAGTAAGGCTTGATATTTTCAAAAAATTAGCATTATTTATTTCAGCTTAGTTTCTCCAGGAGAAGGTGTTGTGAGAATTGATTACTTTGATGGCAGATATGTTTGTGAGCAGATTTGGAAACGGCTGATGACGAAATTTTCAACTTCAAACATGGTGACGAAGTCTCACGGTACTGAACCACATCTTTCTAAGAGAAAATTCAGTCTATTTACACGATATACTTCAAACACCTTCCTTGTTATGCGGAAGTATACATTTAATTGCCCTGTCCATAGGAAGTGTGATCCACACATTTGGACACTGACTGCTGGTCAATAGGGAACATAACCCACGCTTAGTTATAATAGTGTAAAAACATATTCCCCTGTAATATCATGCTGAAATGTAGTTAGATAGAAACAGATTTTTGATAAATGAAATATATTTTAATACCAAGAAATAATGCTTTGAGTTCAAGGTTCCACTCCTGGCAAGAGTGACAAGGGTTCAGAATCTTTGGGATTCAGTTAGAAGCCTAAATATTCTGTATGCATTTTTGGGGGTCAGGGAAAGGAACTGCCACTCATTTTCTTTTATTACTGAGAGTGACTTGCTTGCATTCTCTCAATATGCCTTCCTAGCCAAGAGTTAATAATGTGCAAGTGGCCAAGTTTAGAATATTAATATAGATAATAATTCATACTGGTACATTTGATGTTGACAAGCCATTTTACTTTCCAGGATGACACACATAACTTTATAAAGTTCACACCAGTTGTTGAGAACCACCTTGGGGAAGGAGATGAAGCGTTCCTAACTGACTACCCCAAGAATATATTGCTCAGTAAGGACCTAGAACTTGTGCCCTGGATGGTGGGGTTAACATCAAGTGAAGGAGCGATTATGACAGCCTTTTATCCAAAACTTTTACAAGCAGGTGAGACAAAACTTTTACATCAAAAACATCTAATAAATTTCTGCCATCTTGGAACTGCAATGGTTACTGTCACTAGAAGGGCATGTCATGTGAAACTGTTCTGAACCACAGCAATTAAGTTCAAAGCAAACTATTACTTTTCCTAATCTCTTATGTTCCCATCCACCAAGCCAGCAGCTGTTAAAAGCCCATCTTCATCAGATTTCTGTACCTAACTACTTATTTCTTACTTTCTCTTTCTCAATTGTACGTAACCAGCCTGTCTTAGAGCTTTGATTGACTTAAGTCATTACTTGTATTCCTGTTTTAAAGCAAAATAACATTAATGTATTGGAGTCTGTGTTCCACATAATCACAATTATTTTTGTTGAGCTTAGTCTGCCACACTACAAGTTTCCATATGCACAGTGACCAGTATAGCCAACAAAGCAAACTTTTAAAACTTGTTCCAGATAGTGTCTGACTCACCCATGTACAATTTTCCTGCCATTGCAGTATGATCAATAACAACCACTGTGTAGATCATACATTTTGCTCCTTTAGTTGCTGTTCTTATGGAAGGTATGTGCTAATGCAGACATATACATGATGTTTCTCATATTGAGCACTAAAGCATGCCAGTAGGCTGGAGCTTTATTTCCCATCAGGTTGCTTATATTTAGTAGTAGTAGTATCAGCAGCATCGGTTACTACTACTACTACTACTACTACTACTACTACTAATAATAATAATAATAATAATAATATGTGGAATTTAAAACAAAGGTGATTCCAGTAATAACAGGCGCGACTGGGACCATTTTAAAGTCATTTAGAAAATATGTGAGCAACATAACAGGAAATCACGAAATTAAGGAACTACAGAAAACAGCCATATTGGGCACTGCACACATACTTCAGAAAGTACTAACATAGAGATACAATGGAGTCAACGCAGGAACTAGCAATATACACACCATGAATAGTTACATCAGAATAGTTGCAACGCAGTGTTCCCTAGGGACATGGTTTGTCTCAGGAATATAAGTGTAGATACCCTGCATAAAGGAGATACTGAGGATGATGATGATGATGACGACGACGACGACGACGACGACAACAACAACAACAACAACAACAACAACACTATTACTGCAACTACTAATGTTATTGTGGTTGTTGTTGCTGTCATCATCGTTGCTGTTGTCATCATCGTCATTGTTGCTGTTGTTGTTGTTGTTGATGGTACTGTATAATATTGTTACATTTGCCAGTGCAACTAATATTGCAATGGTCAAGGTCACAACAACAATTGATACTTTCTACATTACAGGTGGACCACAGGAACCGGATTCTAAGTTAGAGGACAGTTTTATCATAAAGTCGCTGCTTTCTAACCCTGAGGACAAATCAGTTGCCAAGGATGTGGCTCAAAAGATCCAGAAATTCTACCTCAGAGACAAATCAAATAGTGCTGCAGTTTTCTCAAGTGCTACAGATGTAAGGAATAATTTTCTCTTCTGTTCACACAGTACAAAGTTTATCATGAGAGTCCAACTAGGGTCTCTTACAGTAAGTGGAAAAACTGAGATCAATGGTACTTGATAACAGGATAGTGTGGGTAATATCTAAGCTATAACAGGCATAATAAGAGAAGGATGGGAAAACTTACATATGAAAACTTTCATAATCTGTAGTATTCACTGCATATTATTTGAGTCATTAAATCTAAGAGAAAGTAGCAAAGAGAGTGCATTGAAAAAACAGGATTGAATACAAAATTTTAGTCAGACCACCAGAAGAAATATGGGGTGGCCCACAGATAGATTATACAGTTAAGTGAGTAGGTTAGTGGATGTGTACTTGTTTCACCTGCCTAAGTTAGAACCGCATGGCAGGCTCTTGTGATACAGAACTGAACAATTAGCTTCTTTAAACTGAACGGATCAGGAAGCATCCACTTCACAGTAATGTACTCTGGAACTTTGTTCCTGCATACATCTTGATGAGTCAGAAAGTATATGAAATATATTGTTTTAAAAACAATATAATATTACTTCAGTCTATACAGTAGCATCATTTTTCCATATAATTACCTTTATTTTCAGTACATTTAGACCAATGGACCACACGTTTCTGTATGCCCTCTACAGGAGTATAGCCAAAACAACAAATTAAAAAAAAATCTGGACACTGTGTGACTCACCCATGTATATACTTTGAGAATCATTTTTATTTCTGATTCTCAGTTTACTTGTTATTATTATTGCACAACAGTGACTCAAATTGGTTAACTTGGGAGATTTATGGAAACAATTTATTAGCCAACAATTTGCTGAAATTTATGCTTGTTTTAATTTACAAACTGTGACACTTCTCCTATGCCATATTCACTTTCAATTCCAGGTTTGTACTTAGTTCCACACCATTTTCTGCCATGTCCTCCATGATAAACATATACAAATTTGTAATGTCATAACATACAGACTGGTACAGTATATCTACTTCAAATTCCTCTACTTTCATAAAACATTATGTCAGATAAACATTTATGCATAGGGGAAATAAAGAACCTCTCAGTCTAAACTAATTTTGAACAGAAAATTAAACAAATAAATATTTTACTTGCAATGTAGTTACTGCATAGTGAATAATCCTTTTTCAGATAATGAGATAATGACAGTCAAGTAATATCAACGTGTTCATGAAAATCAAAGATTCATTATAATCTACACAAGACCACACACAACGAATCAGTCTCCATCATCAGCACAATTTCTTTAAGATCTGTTTTAATATTAATTCATAACAGGGATTTGCTCCAATGGGGTAGAGGAGCCAGAACATGAGGCTGGCCACTCAATGTTAAGAATGCTTGGTGCCATACCTCCACTCCTCCATATATCTCCATGAAATGCACAAGGACAACTGTACATTTCACAACTACAGTCGAAGCAAATACAAACACAATATGCTATTCTATGATGTAGGTTAAATGTCTTTCATGCATTGTCTTTGAATACATCACTGAAGTAGAATGTTTCTATGACAGATGCTTACAGATATTCTTTCCCTTGCCGGGACGAATTCAGCGGTGAGGTTACATTCTAAGAGAGGGGCAACAATCTACTACTACAACTTTGACTATCATGGTAGTAACAGCTTCATTAGTCTGTTCATGAATTCAACAGTTGACATTGGTGAGTGTTTACAGTTTGTAGAACATGCAAAACATTAGCAATGAGCCGTAAGAGAATGCTGCATCTTTGTTTCATTTCAGAAAACACACACACACACACACACGCACACGCGTGCACACACACATGCACACGCACACAAAAAATACAGATGAAACATTACAATGTTAATACTGATCTGTACATGACACATAAGAGCTGTGGTAGCTTGGTACAGTAAATCGCTATGCACTGGATGACCACAGCACAGTCTGCAGAAAGAGGGTCTACCATGTTCATCATCAGGAAAGCTGTGACCCAACCATTAAACACAAGGGGCTCTTTCCCATGAAGTAATGCAGCTGGAGCATAAAGCTAACTGTTCACCTGTATATAGTACTGATATTGAGAATGCCAGGTGTTCAACGCCACTTCCCCTTATGCCAGATATATCCAGTCCAGAAGGCTCCCTCCCCACCCACCCCATCACCCTTTGTCTTCCAGATCAATTTTAATATTATCTGCCTATCTACACATAGGTTTCCTAAGTAGTCTGTTTCCTTCACATATCCCTACAAACAATGTACGCATTTATCTCCCATGCATGCCACATGCCCCAACCCATCTCATCCAACTTCATTTGATCATCATAACTATATTTGGCAAGCAGTACAGTTCACAAATCCCATCATATGATGCAACTGTCTACATTGTCCTCCTACATCCTCTCTCTTAAGAACAAACACTTCATCAGCACCTCTTATTTAACACTGTCCATTATCTCTACTGTAAGTAATGAACCACAGAGTCTTACTGAGACTGTTCTTCGTGACACCAAAAAGACAGTACTTGTATCCATCCATCCATCCATCCTTCCTTCCATCCATCCTATAGCACTACATCACATAGCCAACCCTTGGACTACCATATTTTCTGCCTCCAAACTATTCTAATCTGTGCTGTCAGCTGCCAGTTGTGAAACTGGAGAAGTCTGGAAGCACATTCTTTTACACTTTCCTCCCCTTAAATCCCGGGTCTCCCCAATGTTCGACTGCCAGTACACTTAGCTTTCATGGCTTTTTTGGGGTACATGGTTGAGAGGGAGTCTTTGTACATGTCCAGCCCATTGTAGTCTCTAAATCAATACGTCCAACTGGGGAGACAAATTAGGGAATTCTTTTGGTTAGCACATTCTTCGCATCATATCATTGAATTTCCTCACCACAGCACATTCTGTGTTTATGTCACTATTAACAGCTGCACACAAAGCGAGGCTTGCCCCTTATCTAATATTCTAGGGGTGGCTCATACCTCCACTTGCCCCATGGAATTTGTTGATTACATCTGCACTGCACCTATCCAACTCCTATCATTCATGTTTACATCAAAGTTGGTATTAATGTTATTTTGAATTGCAGGTCCCATTCATCTGGACGATCTGCTGTACCTGTTCCCGCAAAACCACATGTTGCCAAACTTGAAATTAACACCAGAGGACGAAGATATGGTGGAGACAATGACATCCCTCTGGGTTAACTTTGCTCACACAGGGTATGTTAGACATGTTCTGCACTTCAGTGAGCAATTGATACATTAAGGGAGAGCACAAAGACTACATTCACAGCTACTTTGTGAAACTTTGTCACAAACAGCATGAAGCAAAACTGTATTTGTTCTGAATGGGTCAGTTAATAAAATATGGTTGTGGTGGAAGAGAAATTCCTAAGTACCATGAAATATGGAATACAAAATTGGGTTTGCTGAGGATATCAGTTCTTAAATTGTAACATATTCCTTTTCTAAATTTTTGAAAATCATGTAATTAGTACTAACGGAAATCAGTATTTCGCTAGAGTTTAAATCGCAAAGAAAAATTTAAATGCACCAAGTAAGAAAAAATCCAAGAGGAACATTATTTTTATACATTAAAAGTTTATTAATCAAACCACAAATTGTTCATTTAGATCTGCTACAACCCCATCACATTGAGATAATATATTAATAACATAAAATGTGGAACAGCACCAATAATTACTATTCATTTCAAATTGGCAATGCATATTACTCTGCATGAAATTTGGTTTATAATCAGGGATCATGTATTTTAAATTAATCAGACGGTACAGGCATTCTTATTTCCTTGCATTCTGGATTTATATTGTGGTAAATGTATGGCAGATACAGAGAAATAATGGCAAACCTAGTTACTTTAGAATGAGTGGATTTGGGAAAAATGAAGATACAGAATTGGAGCATAATCGCTATGGTTAGAAACACATGGAAGAGAATTGTTAAGTAGGCCAAAACCCAAAAGGAATTGTAGTGCCTACATAAGACAATGTTACTGCAGAACAAAGAAAAAACTACAAACAGGCAAAATCATTTTTACATTTTATTCCATGGAATATATATCACCAAAAATTATTAAAACAAAAAATTATACCCTCTTCAGGCAACAATTTTACACGATGCAATCCTCTTAGTACAGTGAGTTGCTTTTGAGTAATTTGGCCACCTAAATTTTAATTGGACTTCCATGAATCCCAGACACAGTAGTGGACAGTGTCACAACACACATGACTTTTTTTAAGTGTGTTGTTTAACGATGCTGTCAAGTGTGAAGGTTACACAATGTTGATGATGGCTGAATGAATGTGTACAGAGCACGGGAGCAATGACAATTAACAGGGGAAAAAATGACATATTCAGAGAAAAACTTGTACCAGTGGCACTTTGTCCACCATAAACCCCACATAGACTGGCCAGCAATCAAACCTGGGCATCTGCAGTAACAGGTTGGCAAATAGCCACCTGAAACCTATTACAGCCTCATGACACAAAATGTGGTTTAACAAAACTCTAACTTTGGTTCACCTAACAAATGCTACCTTACAAAATGCTTTTTGTTTGTAACAGGAATCCAGCACCAAATTGGAATCCTGTTTCTTCGCCTGATGTGCTCGACTACATTCGCATCACTCAAAATGGGCTGCAGCCAGGACAAGGACTCTTCAAAGAGCGCAGTAAATTTTTGGAAACTCTGCCTATCATAACTAGATATACAACCTTAGATAAGGATGAACTGTAGTGACATCACCTGTGCTTAAGCAGTTTAATTGTGACAACACTGTGGTCATAAACAACTCTTGTAAAATACTGTAATGCTCAAAGACTTTCAGATTAATACTGTAAGTCACATTTCTGTTTGTATACACAACAAATTATGTATACTGAACCAGATGAAGTTCAGTTGTTGCCAAAACATATGGCAGTATGCTGTAGTGTATGTAATTTCCAGCACTAAAGCACTTCTTCATATATAGTAACTTAAAAGTTAGCCAAGCCATTTGAAAAGAAATTATAAAATAGGATGTTTTTGTTTTGTTTGTTTGTTTGTTTCCTCCCAGAAAATCTAAAACACATGTCAGTTTCTGATAACAGGTGTATGCCAGTTGTATGCAACTTGCAAGAATTTCCCACACAATTACCAGTCAATTGTGTGTTGCCAGCCAACACAAGAGGCTTGGTTCTTCACAAGCCCAGTTCCTGTTTATTGCCAATCATTACCTGAAGTCACACTCTTAGCCTCCCAGACTGAAGGTGTGTGCAATTGCCTGATTTCTGTGTGCCAACAATAGTTTACCTGATAGCACACTTATGCAATTGTGCAATTTTAAAATGTGACTTTGTGATCAGTCTCTAGTTAAAAGGTGAATAAAACCAACAAATTAACCGTCAACACAACATACAGTGCAACAATGTCAACAGCTAAATGTTTTGGCTACATTAATAGCCATCATCAGTCTGTACAGAAGAAAAGAAAAGTTTCAATATACACCCACAAAATTTAGTAAGTCATCTCAAAACTTATAATGAATTCACTTGCAAAATTAGTAAAAAACATAGTTGAAAATAAAATACACGGTATAGACACTTAAGAAGCATATACATGTAAGGCAGTACAGTGTAAGTGTGTGTGATATGGGTCAAAAACACATAAAATTACATATAGGGTAAAAAATTAATTCATAGGCTCTCTTTTAGGTGGAATATTTGGAAAGAATTCATTTTAAAACCTGTAGAAATATATTTTTTTGACGTTGTACATACCTTGCTCGTTTTATTTCAATTTTTTATTTACCGACAGTTAATGCAAACTTTTTTGTAACGTAATCACGTTTTAACTACAACTCCGAAGCGTTTCGTCGTTCCTCTACGCCATCTTCAGGAAGTTCTTGCCTGTTTTTTTGTAACACATCAAAATGACCCAAACATATACTGATTATAAGATCACAATTTTTACACAGTATTTTAATATACACCAATGCATAGATATTAGCTGTTATATAAAGTGTGGATGGTGTGTAAAAATTGTGATCTCAGAATCAAAAAGTGATGTAAACATGTAACTTACTTGCAGCCATAACCTGTAATTCTCTTCTTTAGACCCGACTTCCCCAATTCAGCTGAAATCTTCACGCCATTCCACTAGCACATACACGAATCAGCAACATGCCATATTTAGCTACACCCTCCATCACATATCTAAAACTTCGCGGACTTTGAAAACTACGGATTACAGCTATTCTATACACCAACCCAGCGCTTATCCGTGACTGCAGTTTTGTACTTCCGGTGCGCCGAGTAACACACCCACGTATCATTTTAAGTTTAACGATTGACCTCATTGTCACAAAGATGTTGACTCACGTTATTGCGGAAGAAACCTAATATATTGTAATTTTAAATTATCAGTACATTGCTTGACATTGATATTACCAGTAATGCAACAGCACACATTTTGCTGAAACGGAGGATTTCTTCTTTAATTTGCCTCCCTATTGTTTGAGTCTCTATGTATGAGCCGTGGTATTTATATCCGCGACCGCCTTTCCCATTTGATGTTTTCTTCGTTTTAGGGTGTTCAAGAAAATGCAAAGTTGGTTACTAAATTGGAAACCTTCATCCTTAAATAACAATTTCAACCCACCACAACGATAAAACATTTTCCAGACCAAATATAACGCAAACCCACACCCGAAAACTCGTGGAATACAAACAATGCATCGACGTGCTTCCACGCGTCTTCTTCAGGAAAAACTCAAATTCCTCTGGTTAAGTACTGTGCAATGTCATTTATCCAAAACCACACCTCGTCTTAGACTAAACTGAAAATGCTTGTATCCTATATCATTACAATACACAGGCGACCTGCAAAAGGCATTCAATTGTGTTGACCATAAAATATTACTAGAAAAACTAGAATTCTATGGAGTTGAAGGGAAATTTAAAACATTAATTTAATCCTATTTAACAGGAACATACCAAAGAGTAGCAATGGGTAATATAACCAATAATAACAGTTCTTCCAAATGGGAAATGTTAAAATGTGGTGTGCCACAAGGCTCAATTCTTGGCCCTCTGTTCTTCCTAATTTACATAAATGATTTACCTACAATAGTAAACAAATATAATATGGTACTCTTTGCGGATGATACCAGCATTATAATTACAGATTCAAATAGAAGGGACCTTAACATAAATGCTAACCATATGTTTCAAGATATAAACACCTGGTTTAAATCACTCTACTTACTTTGAACTTTAATAAAACTCAGTACTTATAATTTAGAACTATAAATTATTATAATGCCAATAAACAAATAAAATATAATCGGGAATGTATAACTAACGCTACCAAGATTAAATTTCTCGGATTAACTATAGATGATACTTTATCCTGGAAACAGCACATAGAACAGGTAATTAACAAAATGTGCTCTGCATGCTATGCATTGAGAAATATAAAACATATAGTAACAGTAGACACACTAAGAGTAATTTATTTTGCTCCATCATAAGCTATGGTACAATTTTTGGGGAAGCTCCTACTATATCAAAAAGATGTTTATACTCCTAAAGAAAATTATCAGAATTATAACAAACACTAGAACAAGAGATTCCTGCTGGGAAGCTTTTAAGAATATGGAAATAATGACTTTATATTCCCAGTACATATATTCATTAGTTTTACACACAGATAATAACAAACCCCTATTTGATACAAATAATTAAAATTGAAAAATACAAAACTAGGAATAACAATAATTTACATCTTCCATTAACTAAATTATTAAATTCAATAAAGGAGCTTATATATCAGGTATAAAAGTTTTTAACCACCTTCCTCAATATATTAAAGCTCTGATTAATAATCAGACATATTTCAAATACACATTAAAGAGGTTCTTATATCATTATTCTTTCTACTCAGTGAATGAATATTATGAATATAAGGAGGATAGAAGAATATAACCCTTAAAAAGCTGATTTTCTGATACATTATTTTAACCCTGTTAATAAGGTACGATACTGGTAACAACACACATCTTATTGTAATTGTTCTGAAGATATAATTGTTAATTACTATGTGACCATAATATTATAATTGTATTGAAACATTTAACATCTGTAATTTTGACAGATATTATTAAAACAACTATGACAATTTCCACTTCCTTGGTATTTTACCTGTATGTGGATATATGGAAAATAAAGTGAATGAATGAATGAATGAATGTTCCTTTGGCCTTTTGTGCACGAAATTCTAGATCATTTTCTTGATCATGTAACAAATGTTCATTACTACTTATACTCTGTACTCACAACCTACAGTTATCACTTTTTTAGTTTCAAACAATTCAATTAGCTCTGTCTATTGAATCATCTCTGAATTCACTGACAGCATGTTCTGACACAGTGCTGCAAAGCACTGCGCAGATTACAGTTTCATTAGAAAATAACTGGATAAACATTTTCTTACCAGAATTCGTAACACACTTAAATGCACATGCATGTAATTTTCCCACCATGTAACTTGGATATTCCATATTCAAGCAAAATGGCATTCATTCTTCTCCCTCGAAGATTGTTTTCAGTCATAGGACACAAAACGAAAATTAAAAGATAACATCATTCTTAAGCAGTTGCGTGAGAAGACAGCCATGCAACATTGTAAAGACTCAAGGGACCAAATTCTATTTTTGTGTTGAAATCATGAGTTCAAATCTTCGCTATATTGTCCAAATGGGAAACAGTAGCAAAAAAAGTACTGTGTAAAAAACTTGTAGTTCAACAAGTGTTTATACATACCAATAATTCCCATGTTTGCATACATACAGAGATCAAGGAGCAGTACTTTGTTTCGAGAGATGAGAAAAACTACAGAAATGTCATACTCCAGCACAAACTTCAACAAAGGAATTGCTGAATCCAAATCAAGTGTTGTCTGCACTTCTACAATATAGTGCCTTCCCCCATCAACCACTGTTAGTACATTACTACACAACATCTTTCACTTTTTCTGCCCACATTCAAAGATTCTGACTGTGCCAACTCTGTACAGTATAAATCGTATACTGGGGGATGGCAGACATCTGCCCGCTGTCTATACAATGTACCTTAATATCTGAAGACTTAAAATTTAAATATATAAAAGTATATTTTTAACTCTAAAAAAACACACTGAATCTCAGGCTTCCGTCACAAAATATCAGACAGCTGCGCTCTTGTGGGTTATTTTGCCTCTTACTGAAATTTTCAGGATAACATATCTGTCCCATCTTCAAGGGCCAAGAACCCAAAAAGAAATCCGGCTGTCCCTATACGGAATATTAAGAGGGAAGAGCATGGGTGGTGATAAGATCTCAGGAGTGTGGTGCCAGCTAATAGGGTTGGTACAAGTGGTTGCGAGGGAGGGGAGTGTAGTCGTCAGTGCACCTCTGAAGAGAGATGTTCCATGAGGGAAGAAATTCCAACAGGTGCAGTAGTGAGACATAGGAGAACATCTACACAAGCAAAGTGGGAGAAAGGACAGGAAACAAAGTGAAATATATGATTAATAAATAGATAAATCCAAAACAGAACAACAGGAGAGGGGTAAAAATCATAGCCCAGTGCTACTCCATGGTAAAAATACCATGTGAAGAGCAGGGAGATGAAAGAACACAACTGTGGAATAAAGGACAGGGACAAACTGAAAGTGGAGGAGGTTGTAAGACCAGAACAAATAAGTAAAAAATCAGTACAATATATAATAAATGGAAAAACACAAAACAAAACAAAAGGGGGTAAAAGTCATGGCCCAGCACGTCTCCTAGGTAAAATTACCATGTGCAGAGCTGGGAAACACTGTGTCTGCCATATAATACATTACACCCTGCCCAGTAAGCTGAATTTTACATATGGTAACTCACTTTGTTGACTTTGCTGTTGAAATGTATGTCGTACTCCATAAAGATGGCCCTTTGAGGGCTAAAACATATCGCAGTGACACTGCATTAATAATAAATGTGTGCTTTAGTCAGTTTGTTTTATATGAAATAGTGCCTTAAGAATGCAACTGTGTCAGATTGCAATCTGAACTGCTGCAGAACACATCACCTAGTCTATGAAACATGAAAGACTGCACACAACATCCTGCCAAAATAAAGGTACGAGGGTTGGGCAAATATGAATTATAATTTGTAAATAGAACAAAAACATTGCTTTATTATCTGAAAATGAAATTGTTGCTTTTCAACATAATCTCCCTGGTTTGCTATACACTTGTGCCAGTGGTACGGAAGCTTGCGGATGCCACTCAGGAAGAAATCTTTTGGTTGCCAGTGTATCCACTCCTGAACATCCTGTATCACTTCCTCATTATTGCGAAACCTTTTTCCGCCCAGATGCTCCTTTAGGGGGCCGAAGAGGTGATAGTCTGAGGGAGCAAAGTCCGGACTATATGGAGGATGTGGTAGAACATTCCATTTCAGTTTCTAGATGGTGTCCATGGTGCGAGCAGCCACATGTGGACGGGCATTATCCTGGAGAAATGTCACTGATGTTTGCGTCCTTTCTTTTCTTTTCTTTTCTTTTTTTAAGGTGTTGTTTGATGATTATTTTCACACTACCACCAGTGATGTTCAGTATTCCAGACAACTTGCGGACAGTTATTTGCCTTTTCTCCCGAATGAGTGCATCAACACGGTCACTGTTCTCGCCTGTCATGGAAGCCCTCGGCTGGCGCTCATGAGGTTCATTCTCCACCATTTCCCTTCCTTTTATTAAACGCACTGCTCCACTTATAGACACTAACATTTGACAGTGTCTTCTCACCATACTGCCTCTTCAATCTTGAACAGATTTCCGATGGTTTACAACATTCTTTTGCCAGAAATTTGATTATAATGCACTGTTCCACGCTAACGTGTAACTTTGCTTTGCTCATCTTCCTCACAACTGACAAAACTGCACAGCAGCAAACACCAGGTCAGTGAATAACCTTGGCACAGTGCTTCCACCGTCCACATATTACTACTTTGAACAGACCGCGCTGCATTTTTTAACTACGAACAAATTATAATTCATATATGCCCGCACCTCGTACTTGATTAATCCTAGCCAAAGATCAGTAAATCAAAGTACTCATTTCATCACATAAATGTTTTATTACTGCTTCATCCATATTAAATACAAAGTGTTAATCCGCTCATCTTTGAACAAATTTCTGAATGGGGGTTTATAGTTTGGTCATATGACGGCACGCAATATTTCAAGTACGCAGCAGCATCCAACACCACTAACACATGGTGGTGACAAGTGTCTTGCCTTCACACAATGTCCATGCACACCTTCTACTCAGCCAACAATTTCAACTCACATCAATACAACAGTTCCATTAAAATAGCATAAAAATTCATTTTCAGGCATTACTTGGCACCAGCTGTAGCGAGGGGGTTCCGTAACACCAAAATAACTGAATCACCACGCAGAAACATCTTCGAAATAAACCTGTCCTTGTTTACCGGTTTTGCCTGAAATAAATATCAATCAAATACAGTAACAGCTTCCAAGTGAAAGTTACTCAATGAATACCTTATTAAATTTGTTATTTTAATTCATAAAGAAATCCAACAAGATGCAACAATGTATCAAAATTTTATTATTCCAAATTTATATGAAGCCCAACATGTTTCGGGCGACACACCGCCCATCATCAGGAGCCCAAAACTGCACCAGCAGCCTCTGGTTATTCATATGTGGAAGGTTGTTGGACATGTAGCTGGTGGATGTTGTCAATTGTGCCTGACAACATCCAACAGCTACACGTCCAACAACCTTCCATGTATGAATAACCAGAGGCTGCCAGTGCAGTTTTGGGCTCCTGATGATGGGCGGTGTGTCGCCAGAAACATGCTGAGCTTCATATAAATTTGGAATAATAAAATTTTGATACATTGTTGCATCTTGTTGGGTTTCTTTATGAATTATACTATGATGCACGGTTCCAAGAAACATCGAGTTTTTATTTTAAACTGTTCTCTCTACAGCCAGATATTTGTAAATTAAAATTAACTTAACCCATTGGCATACACAGACGTCCCTGAGACGGCCGGACTCGCTAGGTCCATTAACCCTTAGGCGACTAATGTCATATATATATGGAGCACCCATTCTTGATGTTTCTAGATCACACACGACGACGCAGC
>Ga0268261_10001217_pt1 | contig 17408 bp, 7 predicted proteins | sample TergutNc150P1_FD_190353 | JGI IMG/M metagenome (GOLD analysis project Ga0268261, IMG submission 190353) | Nasutitermes corniger P1 segment gut microbial community from laboratory colony in Florida, USA - Nc150 P1 (SPAdes) (version 2) | ecosystem: Host-associated > Arthropoda: Insects > Digestive...
TTTTTCCCCCCCCCCCCCCTCCTTCCCATGAGTTAGTGTATTTGATATTGAGACTGTACGGGCTGGACGGTCCGGAGTTCAAAGAGTTCTTCTCTTCACCATTCCCTTCAAGACGGGGCCTGAAGCCCACACCGCCTCCTCTGTTACAAGTACCAGGAGTCTTCTCCGAGAACAAAGCGGCCGGACCGTGCAGTTGACTACCCAGTCACATTTAGTGACAAGGTTAAGCACGGTACACAGACACCTCTGTACCTCTTGTGGCATCTTACAGAGCGACCTTTCACTTGACCTTTGCTCGTGTAAATACAAGAAAATTGATATGTCTACAAGTTTGAACCCAGTTAACTACAGAAGCCTGTAATTAGATGCTACTTTCTTATGTAAACATAAATATCATAAATTATAACAGCCGTAGAAGGATGTTCTTATTATGTAGTGGGAAAATTGTGTAACATGAACAGTTGACTGCAGTTACACTGTATTGTGTAACATGAACCGTTGCCTGCAGTTACACTGTATTGTGTAACATTAACAGTTGACTGCAGTTACACTGTATTGTGTAACACGAACAGTTGACTGCAGTTACACTGTATTGTGTAACATGAACAGTTGACTGCAGTTACACTGTATTGTGTAACATGAAAAGTTGACTGCAGTTACACTGTATTGTGTAACACGAACAGTTGACTGCAGTTACACTGTATTGTGTAACATGAACAGTTGACTGCAGTTACACTGCATTGTGTAACATGAACAGTTGGCTGCAGTTACCCTGTATTGTGTAACATGAACAGTTGACTGCAGTTACACTGTATTGTGTAACACAAACAGTTGGCTGCAGTTACACTCTATTGTGTAACATGAACAGTTGACTGCAGTTACACTGTATTGTGTAACGTGAACAGTTGACTGCACTTACACTGTATTGTGTAACATGAACAGTTGACTGCAGTTACACTGTATTGTGTAACATGAACAGCTGACTGCAGTTACACTGTATTGTTGTAACATGAACAGTTGACTGCAGTTACACTGTATTGTGTAACATGAAGAGTTGACTGCAGTTACACTGTATTGTGTAACATTAACAGTTGACTGCAGTTACACTGTATTGTGTAACATGAACAGTTGACTGCAGTTACACTGTATTGTTGTAACATGAACAGCTGACTGCAGTTACACTATATTGTTGTAATATGAACAGTTGACTGCAGTTACACTGTATTGTGTAACATGAACAGTTGACTGCAGTTACACTGTATTGTGTAACACGAACAGTTGACTGCAGTTACACTGTATTGTGTAACATGAACAGTTGACTGCAGTTACACTGTATTGTTGTAACATGAACAGTTGACTGCAGTTACACTGTATTGTGTAACATGAACAGTTGACTGCAGTTACACTGTATTGTGTAACATGAACAGTTGGCTGCAGTTACACTGTATTGTGTAACATGAACAGTTGACTGCAGTTACACTGTATTGTTGTAACACGAACAGTTGACTGCAGTTACACTGTATTGTGTAACATGAACAGTTGGCTGCAGTTACACTGTATTGTGTAACATGAACAGTTGACTGCAGTTACACTGTATTGTGTAACATGAACAGTTGACTGCAGTTACACTGTATTGTGTAACATGAACAGTTGACTGCAGTTACACTGTATTGTGTAACTTGAACAGTTGACTGCCATTACAATGCATTTTAAATAAAGTTAAAGTTACCTTTGCATAGAAAACGAAAGAAACCAAGAAATAGAATTGAAGTTAATTTATTTACCTGTATATTACGGGTTTGACTGCTTTTTCTTCATCACGTTGTCCCAGTCTCCAAAGATGCATTGATAAGCCTGTTCCTTTCCTTCGTTTCCAATGTGTGAAAATCTATCGAGTGTGTGAAAGTCTAAAATCAAGGTTCCCACGTGTAAAAATGGTGGCGCGTCTGTCTGACACTGACACAGAGGACGGCCACTGTCACTACTGGCAGAACAGAGGTGGCATAAGTCAGAACTTTTGCCCATCCAACCTAGATGACTGCAGAAATTACCTATCATTAATACTTTGGCCGCTGGAATCAAAGCCTGCCTTGTCCGTGCGGAAAAGGCGGAGGACTCCAAGAAGAAAACATGCAGTGGAAAACCCGGAGGACTGGTAAGATTAGGAGAACCGAGAGAGCGGCATTGGCGTCCTGGTGAAGAACCTTACACAACTACCTGATGGATCGTGATGCCAAGTCTGTAAAGCACTACTTTAGACATTTGATATTTTAGTTCTTTGCAAGAAGGTTGAGGGTGAATATGGTAGGTTTGTATTTACAGCAATAACTCGTAGGGTACGGCAACTACCTGCCACTCGGACACTATTTGCGGATCGAATTATTCAAAGACTTGCTTTTTCAAGTTAGTGACAGATGCAGTTATAGTGCCTTTTCTTATCAACTATGACTTCGTCTGGCAGCAATGGCTGTCGAGTAAAAGTAAAAGGAGAAAGGATATTTGAAGGGACACAATATGTCACACAAAGTAACGCAATCTGAGTAAGTGGGTTACAAAATATAATCTGCAGTTTCATTACAGCGTTAACAGATTTATAAATATAAATAACATTTGAAAAAAACACACATACTGTATAGGACAGTCGTCGTTCTACCCTCGTGGGGAAAACTTGAGATGAGTTTCTGTGTTTGGCAGCCATGCAGGCACATCTCTTTATACATGTCGAGTCAGAGAAGTGTCACCATTCGTAGCAATTATGGTGATCTGTCAGAATTACGTCGTTATCTTGCGTCAGCAATGTTTACATTTCAAAATTTTGACAAAGCTTGTTTTGTACTTTAGAGATTCTGGCTTATTTAAAGCATTGCGTCTTAAACTCTGCTCGGAACCGGACAGTTCGTGAAGGATTAAGAAAGTTTGAATTACGAGAAACATCTTGCTTTTTGTTTATATAACCAAACCAGCTTCCTCGCGTAAGAATTGCTGTCTAATACTAAAGGTTATGTTAGATGATCCATTTTGAGTTTTGAGGTTCTGTCTGTTAAGTTTCGGATTGTGCACTTTGCATTATGATGCCTGATACGTGCCAGAGGAACATCCCCTGCCAGTTTTCAGAGAAGAAAATTACCCATCAAGCTGACTACGCTTGGTCATAATCCAGAAGAGCGTGAGATGAATTACAAGACTGTTTACACAATGTGGATAAAACATCAGTGACATTTGTAACCAGTATAACATACAGTAAGTGTTCAGAATGACATCAATGCCATAATATGATATAAACATGAATTATGTAAGTAGAAAACAAACATCCACGTGGCGGTCAGGTCAGTTCAGGCCAGCTCTAGCACAGGCCACCTTCTGTAACACCTGTATAAACATAGCACTATCGAACACTAACACATCCTGTCAGGATCTATGTAGTGTAATTCGACGTTGCACAAAGCGTACAGCTTGTTTTGAGACTTTCAGTGCATCATGGTAGGTGAAGCACAAATATTGCATAGTGTTCTGAGTTGAAGCCAGCACTCTTACTTGGTTCACAACTTATATAATGTGTGAGGATCACTGCTCTGAAATACTTGCCTTCTCAAATGTTTCTATAATACTTGCGACTACATAGCTGCCTGGGTGATGTATTTCCTGTGCGCGGAATGATACGATTATTTTTCGCAGACTCTGGAAGGATATTTCATATTATTCATAGATACAGTTAAATCTTCTGGAAAAGTCAACGTTCTCTGCTAGAAAACTCTGCATTTCATTGAAAAAACTTGGTTCACTGGCACATTTGCCTTCACAAACACAGATAGACATAAATTATGTTTTAGTTTCAGTTCCCGAAGTGTTGATTGAAGTCCCAAACACGTATAGAAGGCGCTGTTAGATAAGGCTCTTACGTTACATTTCATTTACCACATCGCGCTCACTTTATTAATGAAATGTGAGCTGGAAAAAAAATGTGAACATCTAACCTGAATTTGACTTTCAGCGGTGCGAACATTTCAGATCATGAACTGGTGACTCAATCACGTGTCCAAAGAACGCCATACACAAATAAAGTTTGTGTGGGTTTCTCAGAAAAAGAAACTTCAGTCTGTTGAGAACTGATCAATATCTGAATCCTTAGTTTTCGTTTTTATGCAGCGACCTCTGTAACATATTTCTGTTTCGTGTGAAATCTTGGTTGAAGTTGTGGTACCCAATATTTTTGCCATGAGAGACCGAGTATCCGTTCTCTTTACATTTGGTTCAGATAATGAAACACTAGACTCTGTACTGTGTTCAGTATTTAATGACTTTTGTTTTGCTTCAGAATTAGGTGATTCATCCGTACCTATGACATTTTCATCTTCTAGGGTACGTTCTGTGCTAAAGGTGTGCTTGCCATTCGATCGGACTACAACGAACTCAGTTGAGGTTGACAGAACATTACGCTCTGTCGTTACACCGTGATCAGGTGTTTCTTTTAAGTTACCGTGGGCTGGTATGGATTCAGTAATATTTGACTTGGAATGCTCCGTGCTTGACTCCAAGAATTCCGTAACATCGCCAGTACTTTCTGTTGTGGTTATATCCGCAACTTGCACAGTGTCCCCAGGTGTTGCTGCCAGGAGATCCGGGATCAAACTTCCTTGAGGCTCACTCTCTGTATCTTTGATTGTGACATGTTTTTCATAGAGATTTTGGGGGTTTGCCTTTTTCACTGAGTGCTTAGCACTGTGATGGTTTTTGTCAATGTCTTCCCATATCGTGTAGTGGGGATAATCTTCCAAGGAAGACACATTAATTTTACTTTCTGTTAACGCTGTTGTGCTGTTTAACAAACTTGTGTTCTTGGCCCCGCTGGCATCATCAGCAGGATTGCTTGAATCTTCGTATGTTTTGAAACTGTCCATGTTCCAAATTGATGTACTGTCTTGGAGCTTTTTTTCATTTTCCTCAGAAAGTTTTAATTGCCCATCCGTGTAGTATGGCCTATGGTTCGCGTATGTTTTGGCCCACCAGTCTTCATATTCACCCCAGTTCAGATTCTTGTGAGAGTCGTGTTTCGGTTTACCGTAATATTCCAAGGACGAGAGAAGTGAACCAATGTCCTGTCCCTCAGGCAGTGGTGTGGTTGTATCTACTAGTGACACTGTCGTTGTACTCTCACTGTCATCACTTTCAGTATTCGCAGATTTCGTTCTCATTCTCGATGGATCTTGATTCCATGAAATTTCCAGATTACTGGAAGGAAGTTTCAATGAGGATGTTAACTGCGTGGAAGTTATGGTGTGACCGGCACCGCCATCCTGTTTGGTGGTGGGTTTTTCGGTCTCTTCGGACGCTTCTTCTTGACTCCATGGATCCTCCAGACCACTGGGAGGCTCTAACCAGGAAGAAATAATTTCCTCGGAAGTGTAATCGTTATTGATAAAGTAATTCTCAGTTGTGGTGTATTTATTTGCAAACCTGGCTGTAGTAATTTTGTCAGTGGAATAACCATTTTCAAAAGGATGGGTAACCCCCGATTCCTCTTGGACGCTGGGGTGTTCCGGTACATCCTTCCTGGTATTATCCGGATTTTCGATATGTCCCTGGATGGTTGGAGAATTTGTTGTGATTTCTTGATGCTCAGTGGCGTTCTTGTTATCTGAAGAGTTGTCCTGACTGTCTAAGGTAGTGCTTTCGTATTTGAAATAGCTTCCAACTTTATGGGAGCTGAAAGAGTCTTCTTGATGCCGAGGCAATTCCGGGATGCTTGACGGCTCGGTCATAGGTTCGGAAATATGATCATCCGCAGAATCTTCGTGAATCTTAGAAGAGCTTGGTGAAAATTTTCCAAGGACATCACTGTTACTTGGGCTCTTCGTTATTTGCTTATGCACCGTTTCTCCTGGTATCTGATTGGCTGCTGCTACTGTTGCCAGATTCTGAGATTCTGCCGTCTCAAAGATATCTTGTTGCTGCTGTGGCTTTATCCGGACTCGGACCCAATTACCCCGTCGGCGACTGTGGCCAGGCTGAAATGACAGAAAAAACGGACCAAGTTACATGAGGAGACACTCCGAATTACGTATTAATTCCGCAGTAACCGGAAAATTATTACATAAAACAATGCATATTTAATTTGGTTTGGCCATAGGCACACTCATTGCGCTAGTAGCGATCCCTAACATTCCATTCATGATAAAGAAAGACAGTAGAAAAAAGAGCCTGGAGAAAGATGAAAGGAAATTAAAAGGTTGAAGAGCAAAACCAAGGAATGTAAAGGGACAGAAAACAGATGGACAGCCCGAATTCTTCGGAGAAGGGAACCTCGCGTGACGGAAAAACAAATACAGCCACACTTACTGTGATTTTCTCGGTTGTAGTGCTGATATTGGGCAGTGCTGTCAGCAAGAGAGTTGCTGCTTCTGTGGCTGACACGACTGTCTCTGTGGTGCTGTCTGCTTCCTCTGTTATTTCAGGCCCTTTCGTTGTAACTTCCAGCAGGGTGGCGATGGACTTGGTCACATTAGGGATAGCATTATTGGAAATGAATGGCTGTGTTCTACCTGACCATTGGCTTTCCTCTCCACTTTCAGGATCGTTAAAGCCCAAAAGGGGTTTTGTGTCCGATGGTAGGGATATTTGATCTGTCACCTTGGATCTCTCAACGAACAGGTATTGCTGCTGATTTTGCTGTTCGTGAGGCCGATATTGTTGAACTGGCAGATGACTGTTAGGCGGTATTGACTGATAGTGTTGCTCTGGCACATAAGACTGAAGCGTTTCCTGTTGCCGCTGAACTGTCTGATAATGTTGATCAAGTTGTTGTTGTTGTTGTTGTTGTTGTTGTTGTTGTTGTTGTTGTTGTTGTTGTTGAAATGGTTCCCGAATGCGCTGTACGGACTGATACTGTTGTCGTTTCGGCTGATATTGCTGCGACGTGTCATATTCTGGCTGCAGAGCGAATTGGATTCCATGTGAGGTTGGAATTACCTCTGTTGTAAACGCGTCAGGAACCTCGTTTATCCTGTGGTCAGATGGTGACGTTAGTGTTGATGGGGTGGTAGTAGCAGGTGGACGTGTCGGGCGCCGAATTCTACCTTTCGTCGTCAGTCTAGTCTGAGGCTGCTGCGGTTTTCTGGAAGGACGCACTGTGTATATCTGAAAGGGTACAGATATTATTTGATTATTGTACAATGATACATGAAGTGCTGGACGTGTCTTGAGAGTGGCACTGTGTAAACTTCAAGATTATTGGCTAATTTATCAATTGAATATTCTAAATAAATTATTTTATTTCTTGTAGAAATACATTGATCTTAAGCACTGAAAGTGTCTAGTTTTGGGGTTTTCAGTTACTTTAAATCTCTGGTTTAAATACTGAACTTGTTTTCTGGCAGGCCACACTACATACTCGTATATTGTGACGTGTTGCCTAGAACTGTTTGTCGACTATTATGGGACGTTGTGTCCTATAGGTGGTGAACTATAGTTGGACCCATCGTCCACCTCCGAAAGTGTAAATGAATGACTGCTTACTCTCATCAGTAGCTGAACTACTGTTGAGAGTGTTCATAATTTTACCAAAGGGATAACCCGTGGTAATTTATCAGATGGGGGACGAACATTCTGCCGAGGTAGTCCGCGTTTCTGAGACAGTAATCATTGCCAGACCGCCGCAAGGCGAATGTGCTGTCGAGAGGGTGCATTATGCATTCGTTTCATATAGGAAAAATGGGTATTTCGCAACATCTAACACACCGTAGACTAATGCCATGGGAAACTATTGCGGAGAATTGTGTTGCATGGTTATTTAACAACATTGATTTTGCTGACATGGACACTGAACGCCGAATGAGAATTTCGTAAGTGTGGTTAGGTAGGAAGTGATCGTGGCCTGTTCGTATTTGTAATAACAATCAGAAGAGTTAATCATTGCTACAATTCACAGCATATGTTATGGCGAGATGAATGTAGATTGTGTTTATTTGTTGAGTGTAAATCAAGTGCAATAACTGGTGAAAATGTGTACGTCGGCTAATATATATCACATATATTGTACACGTGTACAATATTACATGTAAGTAGAGAGTGATCGTTCACGATGTACGCACAGAGTGTCACCCTGTAGGTATTACTGCTGGATAGACTGGAAGAATTTTCACTCTTCAAGATGTCTGGGTGCATCAGTTATTATTAAGTACCTTGTATAATTTTAACATAATTTAAATATAATACTATACACTCCTATGTTAATAGTGTATTGGCCTTGTACCGTATACTGTTAACGAGCTGTGTAGGAACGCTGTGTATTTGACCTTAAAGACCATGAAGATGGCCGAAACATGTAGAAGTGTGCTGTGTTTAAGAAGTAAGAAAAATTGTTGGTAATTAACGTATTCATATTCTTTATTTTTAACTTTGCATTCTTCGCTGTTCTTATCATTTATTCCATATAGATCTTGTTATTGGCAGGTTTTCTGAAAACGCATACACCACTTCGCACACTGGTAAGAACTACTCTGATTATGAAACACTAAATCCACAATGAAGACGCTGAAATACAGGCAAACGTATTTGCTTTCTCTTTTTGTACATCCTAAACTGTACTGTTTAGCACATCCAATGTGCGCGATTGTAATGTCACGTCGCTTATGATGCGCACAAATGGAAACTCGACATACTCATGTAGCTAACGTGATGGAGATTTTGAAGTCCAGACGCTTGATTTTGGAAGTCTTGCCTGGACTTCCGACGACACCGCATTTACAGAAATTGTTTTCCCCATTACAGAAAACAAATTTCTAAGTGCGTCGTCTGTTTTTTGCGCATCGAAATATGTGGTTACATTGCAGGAAATAGATGGCTGTGGAACGACAAAAGAAACTGTTGATTGGTACGAGAAGCAAAGTGTCAATGCAGCTCTTTATTCTATCAAGGGGAAATCCGTGATATTCAGCCAGCTGCAGAAGCTATACTGAGTGACTGAAAGGATTTTTTTTGCAGCCCAAGAAAACCGAAAAGACAAGCTGCCCTACAGTTGATCGCTCCACAAGCGACAGTGAAAGAATTTTGAGTACTCTTTTGATCTGTAAAAGTTAAAAATACTGAATAATTTAACTTTCAACAGCGCAAGACAAAATATTTTGCTACGCATTTTGATGTGCCTTTTTTATCTTGAAATTCATTATTTTATACAGCCATAATTTTCTATAGTTACAAAGCCACTTCTTTAGGTCATGTTGAAGGACATAGTTTTGTACTCTCCGGAAGGAACACCCCACATGCAGTGACACAAGGTACAACAAACACTTCCAATTCCAATGTCTTTGCACCCTACCAAAACTACTTCTGAAACTTGGCGTTTACCGAAAGCACTCTGAGGTGTAAAGCGTACATAGGCGTGTTGTAAGAATTTCCTATGCCTATTTCAGGAGAGAATAAGAATACCACGTTGTTGCAGCAAGACACAGTGTTTCCGCATTTTCATGTCGATTGCTTGCCTTGCGAAGTCCAGATTTTTTTTTTTTTTTTTTTTTTTTTTTTTGGGGGCAGAGGCGGACTTGGCAATTGACCACTTCGTTCCCCTGACCTTAGAGCACTTGATGTCTACCTAATTACGTCTCACCATTATCCAACTTTACGCCAGAATTTGCTGGGATATTACAGACAGCTGCGGTTACTCTCGACGCGCCATCGTACTTAGACTTATAGATGGATGGTACTTGCAATCGTAGGTTATATGTGCCAAGCGACTAAGTGTGCCCTTACTTTAAGTCTTTAAACCGTTACATTCAGATAACAAAACCCCATCCTCTAGCCTAACAAAATAAGTTGAGGTTCTCTTGCTGTATCTATTACTTATTCAGCAACATTACATGCAACCAAAACACATTCTGTGTTCCCTCCACACTGTATTTGGACAGGCATTATAATTATCAACATTACAAAGTTAGAATGTTTCTTGTCCACGACATGAACAATTACAGGTGTTAACTGACGTATGGCTTCATTCATTCTTAAACTAGATACTACTAGATGGGGCTAATGGTCAACTCCACGTCCCGGCCCCTTTACCCCTCGGAAATAACCTCAGTGCCAACTAAATATGAGGCCAGTCTGGACATTTTGCAGAAGATAAAAGTCTCCTGCCACTGTCGGGTTCGAATCCCGGGCCTTTCACCCACTAGCCTAGTCGCTATACCGATTGCACAATCCCCGGGTTTATGCTATCAGCGTTATGGTTTGTAATATGTTATGAATGTTATTCTCTATTATGTTGGGATACATACCCTCTACTACGTACATATTACGGACATTTGATTTAGTTTGAATTTTGTAGATATTAGTGATGCATTAAACCAGTAAATTTAGATGGAATACTTGCAATTGTTGGAGAATACATGCAACAGTATATGGAGGACTGAGAAGAAGGAAAGCCTGTCCACTTCACTTACATATCACACAATAATATCTAATAGGTATAATTAACGGAATTTTAGCTTTACCTTATCGTTAATGGGGGTGGTTGTTTCTGGAGTTGGTGTAGTATTTGGAGCTTGAGTCTTTCTTGCCGAGCCTCGGCTGATGAAGTTAGTGTGTTTACGATTCACTGTGCTTGTTTGAAATTCAGGAGATACAGTTGTGATTGTGGTAGTTTTCTCCACGTGTTGTTGAACTGTTCTAGGTCTCCCGCGTAACCTTCCACGGATCATCACAAATGACGGTTTCTGTGTCACGTCCTGTGCACCTTTGTCTGTGGTTATAATATACGAATCTCCCTGTTCTCTAAATTTTCCATCGAGAGTTGGAGGTGATAACGTCGTTTGATATACAGTACTAACGTCAGGATTTCGATGTTTGTCATATGACAGTGGGGAATGCTGGCGCTGTGTGCTGTACTCTGTAAATTGTGGAGGTTCGTGCAGCAAGAATCCGTCGTGTTGTTGTAAAATGGCTCCTGTGTTTGATAGTGTATGAGCCGTGACAGTCATTTGCTGGCCATCCGTAGAGCTGGCAGAGTGACCGCGGTACTCGTCTGGAATACTGGACAGCGCCGCTTGATTGTTGGCCGGCTGCTCGCTAATAATCCGGTTGCTTCTCAATTGTCCATTAGGAAGCTGGTAGCTGCCATCTTGCACAGCATGACCCTGACTGTGGCCCTGCGGTACACCTGATATATTATTCTGTGCTAGTTTTGTATTGTGTGCTTGAGTATCGACCAATTTCCCATGTGGAGTCCGAGAAAGAGTGGTCTGGAAATAACCTGTTTCATCGTTTATGTTTCCCACATGGGCTCCTGGTCCAACAGGTATTTGTTGTTCAGCCTTATTTATGTTTGAGAACTGTTCTGGAATGTTTTGTGCTTTTAGGATGTGGCTATGGTGTACATGCTCTTTTGGGATTTGGGAATAGGGTATTTGCACATCTGGAATTAATCCACTAGACAAACGTGTGTTAGTTATTTCACTATTTGAAAACTGATTCTCTTGTACTTGCCCACTCTGACCCTGCAGTGGTTGACCACCATGAGACTGTGTATAGACCACTTGCTCATTTGGGAATTGGGTGAGTGTCAATTGACTACTCGGGGCTTGCTGTTGACGTTGAGAGATAATGTTTGGGAAATTCTCTGACACGGTGTCTGTTTTAGAGTTTTGCGTAGGCGTATGATCATACAGGTCTTCCTGATGCAAATCAGCGTTGTACTGAGGCGAAGCTGTTGTAGTCATACTGCTGCCCCTACTGTGGGATCGAGTCTTATCTCTGTGTTGGCTATCAGATCGATGTGCCTGAGGCCTCTCTGATGGCTGCCGGCTGCTCTCGAACACACTAACTTGGCCTGCTGCAATAGCTTGAACTTCGGGAGTTTCTGATGTGGTTCTTGTGACAGGACGGCGTCCTCTTGAGTATGGTGACCGCGTTCGCGTTGTGGGGGTAGTAGTGGAAAAGTTTGAAGGACGATATCTCCCTCGATTTCTCCCCCGGGAGGGTGTTGTACGAACTGACGAAGCTGTTGTAGTACTTTCAACAGTAGACTGTGTGAAGTCTTCTGAAGTCAGAATCGGATATTGGGACTGCAGTTTGTCGGGAGAATTTGCATACTGCTTAACACGTGATGGGAATTGCTCATGCGGATTAGTATAATTGGGCTTTGCTGTGACAATTTGTTCTGTGTCTTGATATTGTGAGTGAATTTTTTCCCGATGAACAGACTGTTTCGAGTGCTTTTGTGAGACATCTGTGGGTAATAATGGATACTGAGATCTATGTTTTGAAATTTCTTCTCGTGAGAGAGGGTGATTTTGTTCATCCACACCGCCTGGATGTAACAACACATCTTCTTGTGGAGGTGGATAATTTTTGGAATTTGCCTCCTCATATAAACCTGAATATTGCTGCTCACGTTGTGCATTTTCTGGAGCAGCTGCTAAAGCTGGATACGTCTGCTGCTGATGTATAATACCTTCTTGAGAAATTTTAACTTGCGAAGCTTTTCTCCCATCGCTTTCTTCTGAGTTTGAGTAGTGAGGTTTAATTTGCGCATCGTTCACGGGAGTGTCAAGATGTAACGGTCCTGCTACAGATTCTATCACTGAGTGTTGTGTCTGTCGTGGAATGGTATTTTGTGTCGTATATTTTGTAGCCCCTGAGTATGTTTCTGAGTTTTGTGGCCGCAATGTTGATACTTCTTCCCGTATGTGAGTGTGTTTTGTTTGATCATTTATCCCTGATAATGAATATTGTGTTTGGCCTGTTTGGATATTTTGTTGGTGGTTAATATACTGTGGCTGTTCTGCTATAAACACTGACTCTAAATGTGGGTATAGCAGCGATGGAGACACGTTCTTTGCTTCTTGTTGTGTCGAAATCTCTGAATATGGAGGTTGACGATTTAAAACATCTGTTTCTAGCGGGGAATGCGTTGGCGTTCTTGTGTTCTCTTGTACGGGCTGTAAATATTGTGGCTGCAAAGTGGCTGTGGTTGTTTCTTGATACCGTGTTAACGGTTCTTGGAATGGACGGGTCGTTGGTTTAGTTGGTAACCTTTGCCGTATGCCTGTGACCTCTGTATTTTCATACGGGTATCGGGAAAATTTTGTCCTCGAGTATCGTTCCGTCGTGGTTTCCACGTTCACGTGCTGTACCGCCTGTAAGAATTTTGTGACCTCTTGATTCTGGGGTTCGAGAGGAATACTGCGATGATCCTGCAGTGAATTTACTAGAGAAGGTAACTGTGGGTTTATCGGCGGTAGCTCAGCAGGTAGACTATAAGTTTTCCTGGCATGGTCCTTCTTGCTTATGATATTCTCTGTAATATTGCCGATGACCACAGAACCCACATGTGGAGCTGGAAAAGGTATCTTAGAGTATCCAGCTGGAGGTTTGAAACTCAGAGGTGCCACAAAGAAAGGAGGCTTCGGCACTTTCCTCTCAATGCTCTTGGATTCGAGAGCAGAGAGGTAGGGAAGCTCGAACTTTGCGTAGCCTTCTGGGGTATGTAGGTTAGAAGGGCCGATGAACACCTGCGGCGAATCAGGTCCCACAGTATCTAGCACTGAAATTGTCTTAGCCTCCTTCAGCACTCTGACCACGTCGGAAATCTTGACGTTGTGGCCACGCGTCTGTCCCATGAATACGGACAGTGGTGGCTGGTAGGGCTCAAGGGTAGTGCTGGGCTGTTCGGTTGTCGAATTTGGCAGCTCCTTCGTCTGTTGTTGCTGCTGTCTTAACAGAGCCGTCTGCAACAAGATAACATGTAAATTAATGCATCAACCAAACAATGCTCTAATTAAAATACAATTTGTAGCAAATATTAATATCCTACATATTTCTGCATATTTCTCATAAACTGTATTTATTAAGTGCATTTATTGGTTGGTGTACTAACTATATAAATATGCACGGTATAAATAACACATAACATGTAAATTGTAGTGCTATAATAGACTCTGTAGAACAGGCATAGGAATGTGAAATCCTCTGTAAATTGTGAATGAAAAACTGAACCATCCATCGCACTTAGATCCTGCAGGTATCTTTTTGAGTTAAACTTTTAATTCTGAGTTTACGCGGTTCTGTATTGCAGACTTGAATTCCAGATTTTGAGTTGCCAAATTATTATGAATGAAATATTCACATTTTCAACAACTTCAAAGTTTCTTCAGTCTGACTCTCTAGCAGTATTTCAATTTGTCTCTTGTGCCGACACAAATACGGATTACATCCTTTATCCTTTTATAAATAATGTTCTTTTTCTGTTGTGCATTACATGACATTTAACTTTATCTGCTCCCGGAAAAAAAAATAATTTCTCTGATTTCAGGCCTGCGGCGCGAACCAGATGAGAACCGCGCTCTTCCGGGCTATTACGCAGCGAGTAGTGGTAATTCCTTACTGACGTTTTGGGGAAACCTATTGGTCCCATATTCAAAGGTCAAGAATCCCTCGAAGATGGGCCCGATAAATTGTCCCGAATCGTCAGTAAGAAACTGCCACTAGTCGTTACGTAAGAGCCCGGAAGAACGCGGTTCTCAATATAATTTCTGTTCAGAGGGAACATTCTGTGTACAAATAAAGCACTGTGTGTAAAGAGATATCTCTCATAATTCATAATTTGTCACTGAAGCACTGCTCGTTGTGTGCGTGTTTCACAGATGATACCTAGAATCAATTACTTTTAGGGCATCCAGTATCCGGTGAAATGACAATGTTCAAGAAACCACATACAAAATAATATTTCTTCTAAGATATCTAATTACAGTGGATCTATTTTTGTACAGTATGGGGCTTACCATCCTTAAGAAGTTAAAGAAGATATTTCGAGTTGTTACCTGCTGTTGTTGACGCAGGGCTTCTACAGGCACATACAATAGTTGTACCTCCTCCTGGGTAGCAGGCGCCATTGTGGAGGGAAGTGGCCTCCTGCTCCTATGTGGCACTTCCTGTTGTTTGTGATTTAGTAGTGGAGACACAATCTGATGATCTGCAGGCGACTGTTGATTGTTCAGTTGTGATTCTGATATCTGTTTTTGACTGAGCTGAGGAGACACTAAATGATGAGCTGCAGATATCTGCTGGTGACTCAGATTAGGGGATATTGGCTGTTCAGCCCCTGACACCTGTTGATAAGTCAGCTGAGGAGTCACTAGCTGTTGAGGTGCTGCTGTCTGTTGGTGACTCGGTTGAGGAGAAGTCAGCTGTTGGGTTACTGATGGAATTTGCTGACCCAGTTGAGACGCTTGTTGAATTGCTGATACAGGTTGGTGATTAAGTGGAAAAGAAGTCAGCTGTTGAGCTGTTGGAGGTAGCTGGTGGTTCAGTTGAGGGGACCCGAACTGTTGTATTGCTGGTATATGTTGATGACTCAAATCAGGAGACAATAGCTGCTGGCTCGATGCGCCTGCATGTTGCTGAGTCACAAATTGTTCGTTAAAAAACTGTCCGGGTGTCTGTATGAAGGGCGGCAGGAGTCCTTGCGTATTCAAATGATGCTGTATTTCCCTCTGTTGGGCACTCAGACTCTGTTGTATATATGCGGACTGAGATGATGGTTGGTAGGCGGGAGGTGGCTGGAGTAGGGGATCTGTTTGCCTCACCACCACTTTATTTTTGGCCTCTCTTGTGCACGTAGGGCAAGGCGCGGCCACAGGCACCTACAACAGAACTTGTGTTACCTTCCGTTCTTCTGGGGAAATTGTTCATTTGACAAAAAAAAAGTCTGCCCGCATATTCTTGTCATCAGTATTGTGAACATACAATGTGCTATACGAGTATTTAGCCAACATTTATGCATCTTGCAAATGTAGGAGAAATTTTTGCTATATTGATCTTATATCTTACTGATGAGGAAGGAAATGTGATAGTATGTTTTATTGACTGGAAACATGATTTTGTTTTTGAGTACGACGGTACACCACATCTAGTTTACGTTTATGAAGTCGGTCCCTTGCCTTTAAGTCACGCAGGCCAGCGGTAAGTTACAATGTGGTACAAATATGTATAGAATTTGTGTTGCAGAGAGTGACCATGGGGGAAATTTCTGTTGCAGAGAGTGACCGTGGGGGAAATTCCTTCCAAAATTTAGCTGTTCCGCTGTACGTGATCATCCACGAATATTCCAGACTTACCTTTTGTCACAGACAAGCATAGAAGATACATTTGAGGCTGCAAAATGGAAAAACTCGGTCTTGCACTACTCCTAAAATCACCTAACAAACTGAACATCATCGCACTTTTTGCGGTAATTGTGCTAAATAAGAATTAATTTAAATTTGTTTTTATAACTTTGGTTCAGTTTGGTACAGAGTTACGGTCGATCAGAGCAGCTGGTACAAAATCAAATGAAGCAACCTAATCTCAGAAAACGTAGTCCTGCCCACATACAAAGAAAACAATGTAATTCTGGGAATTACGCCATAGTGCATAAAGCTGTTGTGGGATCTGTACTGCCCACCAAATATTTTTTGGGTGATCAAATCGAGAAAAATGGGATGGACGGGGCATGTAGCAAGTATAGGGAAGAGCAGAGGTATATACAGGGAATTGGTGGGGAAATCTGAGCGAAGGAGACCGCTTGGAAGACCTGGGGGGAGACGGGAGGATAATATTAATATGGATGTTCAGGAAGTGGTTTGGGGAATGGACTGGATTGATCTGGGTGAGCATAGTGTCAGGTGGCGGGCACTTGTAAACGCGGTAATGAGCCTTCGGGTTCCATAAAATACTGGGAATTGCTTGACTAGCTGATGAACTGTTAGCTTCTTCAGAAGGACTTAGCTCCATGGAGTAAGTAAAGCTGATGAAGCCGGTTTCTCTCATTTCGTGTTATGACGGTCAGGGATTAGTACAAAGAATATCATAGTTTAATCAGGTCATCCTTAGTTGTGTCTGGCGACCGAATCACGGTGGGGGCGAGATTCTCCGCACCCCTCCAGATCGGCACTCGGCCCCACCCAGCCTCTGTACGATGGGTACTGGGTCTCCTTCCTGGGGTAAAGAGACCGTGGTGTGGTGTTGACCACCAGCCTCCAACTAGTGCCGAGGTTAAGGAAAGAGTACAGCTATGTCGTTCCTCCTCTCTGTATCTTTATGGTGTGTTCTAGGCGAATTTTAGGTTCTATCTTTATATATATATACAGGGTGTCCCAGGAGGAATGTGCCAGACTTCGGGAGGGTGTTCCTTATGTTAAAGTATACCGATATAACCCACAACACCTATGTCCAAAGTTGAACGGTTACGGAGATAATGGCCAGAGAAGTTTGAAATTTTGACAGCTGTTACACACTTGTTGATTACCAAATACATATAAAACTGGCAGGAATATGTGGTTTCTGTAATGTTAATATCTGTACTTAACATCAAACTAACTTGTGAGTGACATAAAGCCATTAAATTGAACTACAAAAAACTCGCACGCATGTCATAGTTGTCC
>Ga0268261_10001218_pt1 | contig 17403 bp, 22 predicted proteins | sample TergutNc150P1_FD_190353 | JGI IMG/M metagenome (GOLD analysis project Ga0268261, IMG submission 190353) | Nasutitermes corniger P1 segment gut microbial community from laboratory colony in Florida, USA - Nc150 P1 (SPAdes) (version 2) | ecosystem: Host-associated > Arthropoda: Insects >...
CATTTACGAAGAATATAATTAATTTATGCACGAATATTATAAAGATTTACAGAGCGATAATAAACTTCGTTCCCCTGATTTTCAAAGGTAAGACGTACTGTGTTGAACTATTTGTGTTTAATTAACTGTGATTAATTCAGTAATTTCTGATTAGTACTTGTGTCGAAATGAGTAACTTTTGGAACTAAACTATAAATTCGTTTATTTAAATCAAAATTTAATCCCAACATATAGGCAAAATAACTATTCAAATAACCATGAGATTAACAGTTTCAGTTTAACTATTACACAGTGAACTATTTCTTATGAATTTCTAATTGCTGTACAATGCCAACTTGTTAACTTCTTTATTATTTGACATTTACTCTTTTTTAGATTAGAATATATATTGATTTTTATATTTAAAGACGTAACGCGGGGAGTGAATGCTAGCCCATCGTTGTGTTCCCAAAATCATTAATTTAATAGGCAATCGTCTATTTTTTGGCAGCTTTCTACCGTCAATACTGGTAACTACGAACCCTCGTCATCCCGCTGTCACCTCTCCTCATTAGTGCTTAAACGGGCAGAACTGATAGTATTTTCGTATCTTTCTTCGGGGCACTACAGATAGAATGGTCTGTATTTAGTAGTGGTATTTGGGTTTGTTCTGTAAGCCATCAGGTAGAAAGGCACCAATACATTCCAATTATTATTTGCTGAGTTAACACAAATGAGATAGGTCTGAATGTAACGTTCTGTGTAGCCTCTCAATCATACCATTTGAACTCGGATGATAGCTGGTAATATTTAATTTGTGGATGCCCAGTATTTTACGTTTCTTATAAATATGTGGACATAAACGGTGGGCGTTTGTCAGTAATTAATTTTGAACCTGTGCTGTGTCTGGTAACGATTTGGCTTGTGTAAACCCTTTCACATTTTTCGGCACCCTGATCGCTGATTGGTATAGCCTCACCATATTTTGTGAAATGATCTATGAAAGTGAGGAGATATTTGTTCTTTCGCGGTGTTATCACGTATAGGCCGGTTATGTTCATAGAAGTCCCCCAGGGATGCCACAAATTCTCGTTCTTTTTTGCGTCTCTGACAAGCATCACATTTTCACATAGTCCTTTAAGGAGTTACGCATTCCAGGCCACCAATAATTGAGCGAAATGGGGTCATAAGTCCACTTGACACCTGGATGCGCTACATAGACTGGATCACGATTCACTTTAATGATGCATTAAGGTCTTGTGCACCACCAATTGGTGTTTGTTGCCTGTCTGGCGTGTACATGACGCTATTGTCATACAAGGAAAACGCGCCCCTACTGGAATAAATTCCAGATTTTTGTTTAACACAAAAGGCGTCTTTCGCTTGTTCACGAAGGTTGTTGTTCCTGTCCAGCATATCCATGTATAACAGCACCAACGTGCCTACTGGGAACATCTAAATGGAGGATCTTGGATCCTGCTCTGTGTTCTACTTTGAAGTGTAATTCAGAGAGCTTAATAATCTATCGTAAAAGTCAGCTGTTATTTTCAGCGAAGTTGCGGAAGTAGGTTAAAGCAGATTGGTCAGTTCTGACTAGCAATTTCTTCCCATAGAAATAGCAACAAACATTTTGTTGCCCAAACCAATGCCAAAATCTCAATCTCTGAGGCTGCATAAGATTGTTCTGCTTTATTTAATTGCCTACTGGCATATGCGATAGGTTTGTACCCCATTTTGGACGTGGAATAAGATGGCCGCAACTGCTGCCTTAGAGGCATCTGTTGTGAGGATATAGGGAAGTTCGAAATTTGGATAGGCTAGCAGGGAGTTGTACTGAGCCTGTTCTTTAAATCCTTAAAAGCCTCTTGCTGACTAGGACCCCATATAAATTTTTTGTCCTTTCTAATGCTGCCTCAGCAAAATTTGGTAATAGTCTCCTAGAAAATGAATCTAGTCCTGGAAATGCTCTAACGTCTTTAGCGTTCTTTAGAGTCGGACACTCTCGCGGCTTTCACTTTATCAGCGGAAGCTGGGACTCCATTCTCTGACAATATGAAGCCTAGATGTTGCACTTGTGATTTTGCGAATTCGCACTTTCCAGGGTGCAGTTGTAGGTTTGCGTTGTCAAATCTCTGTAGTACGTTCTCTAGTCTCAGAGCTTGTTCCTCTGCAGAATTAGAAAAAATAATCATATCGTCAATATAACCCCAACATTGGACTCCTGTCGGGTTCTTTAGGACCACGTCCATTAACCTTTAAAAGTTTGACGGACTGTTCGACAAACCGAAAAGTATTCGGTTAAATTTATAATATCCAAATCGTACTGTGAATCGAGTCTTTTCTCTGTTCTCTTCTTTAATATTAACCTGGTGGAATCCCGGGAAACAATCTAATGTCGAAAAATAACTAGACGCATATGGTGTATAGGTCGTTTCCTCGAATTTTGGCAACGGATAATGGTCAGACTTGGTCAATGAATTTAGAGCTCGCAAGTCTACAAAAAAATCTAAATTTGGGCTTGCCATCTGGGCTGTTCTTTGGGACCAGAATGGGTGGAGCAGACCAAAGCGAATTGCTTTTTCTTATAAACACTTTGTCAGGCATCTTCTGAATTTGGGACGTCATTTTTTCTGAGGGCGTAGGGAGTTTGGAACTGGGGTCTCCTGATCGGTGGTACATTGTCCACTATTATCTGATGTTCAATAATGTCTGTATCCTTAAAATTTTTCGTGTCTTCATCATGGAAGACATGCGCTTATTATAAAAATACGTGTTCAATTAAGTCTCTCTCTTCCTGTGGTAAATAGTCTAGTTTCCCGTGTATTAATTTCTCATACAGGTCTTCGTTCTTTCGGTTCCTCTGGGATTTAGCAGGTGAAGTTGTGTCGCTCTTGCTTTCAGCATTTATTCTGTAGTATAGTGGCTCTGATTTGCACTGCTACGCCAAGAACAGTCGTCTTGGGATCGTTTGTGATTCATCACTAAAGATGGCTACGATTTAAAGTACACACGTTAGAATCTCGTGTTACTGTGTGACTACCGGGTGACGTCACGCGTCAAGGTTCTTGTGTTTCCGGTCGACCCGTGAAAGTGCACGTGCCTAAAATATCCCTTCTATTGCTTTTTGAGCAGGTTCAACACAGACCATTGGAGGGGAGTTTTCCCCTTCTCACTCTCTAATTTTCCTAACACGATCTGCCTACACCGTGGTGCTATCGTGATGTTTTCTGTAGCTTTGACAAGCCAGTATTCATCTGGGTGAAGCGTTTTCTCGGAACTGAGACTGCTCGTCTGCATGCCTTGTTTGCAGATTACTAGGCTGTGGGCTGTCTTACTTTACCCTCAGCAAATACAGTGAGTAATGCGTGCCATACGGGCGGAACGCTATTCACCTAAGACACTATCGATGTCGGTGACACCTTACCACACGAAAATTATTTGGGCACCTGTTTTCTAAAAAAAAATCCATGCCGAGCAAACCGGCCGCATATGTTAGCAGTGGACACACTAGGAACGGGTGTCTGTACCCTTCCAAAGTGAATGAAACAAACTGCTGTCCTTTTATTCAAGGGTTTTCCCAGTTACACCATATGGTTTTGCTGAGGTTACTCTGACGTCACCGTTCGATATGCCTGGCTGCATTGTCGACACGTTGGAGCCGGTGTATAAAATGAGACGTCTCACCATTCCCTCTATTTCTACAGGAATAGTGGGTGCGTCTAACTCCAACCGAACAAACACCGAAATCGTTTTGATAGCGTTGTCATGGATGGCGTGGTGGAAGGAGCTGTCTTCGTTCGCACCTCTTAGTAGTTTCCCTGACTCTTAGTTTCTTTCGTAGCTTCCTGCTTTGTTACGTATGGGGGTTTTTCGTTGGGAGAACACGAGTGCCTCGAATGTTGTCTCGAGTTCCTGCTTCCCGGCGACTCAGAGGGTTTTCCTTCCCTTTGTAACCTTGTAGGACATTCCCTTGCAAAATGCCCTATCCCTTCACATTCGTGTCACTTTCGTGCGGCTGGGGTCTATGCCTTCCTATTTCCTGCGGTCGTTGGCTTGCCATTGCTACGCGAATTTTACCGTGCTGACCGCGCACATAATTGCGTATATTTCACCTTAGTGCCGATATTGACCGTTGCGGTACGTCCGTCCGTGTGATTGTGATACTAATCTGACCGAGTTTTCAAACGTAGTATAAAAACTAAACTTTTTCTGTTTTTCTGCTTCTTGAATTGCAAGAGCAATTTCCCACTTTCCCAGCATGTCCCGAGATAACTCTAGCTGGGAGCATACGCTCAGCATTTTCCCGATGTATGCATCGAGCCACTGGATCGTCTGTTTTCCCATAATTTTCTGTGCTAGCCGTCCACGTCTGTCTGCAAACTCTTGAGGACCGTCGTTTCTTCCTTTGTATCGGTTTGCAGTTTCATGAAATATTGGTCGGAGAGTATATCTCTAAATCTCCTCCGGAATGCGCTCTTAAAATACTCCCAATTTACGTTTTCTTCATGGAGTTTTGCACAAACATAACATTTTCGCTGCATCTGTAAGACGTAGGGTCGCCATTCTGTCTGTTTATTTCGTCCCACCTTCCTATCTGGGCAGAACCTTCAATTTAATCAAAAAATTATTCTAGGGAAAAGCGGATTCTAGGCCTGACCATTTTGGAACCAATGATATTAAGGAAAGGTCCTTTGAACAAGGACATGGACAAGTGCCCACGTAGCTTCTGTATTTCGTTTTTTGATTCCGCAGGTTCCGCCTTTAATTTTGCGTCAGTCATCGTGAAAACTATGAGCGTGCTGAATAGAGAGAGAAAAAATTTTTGCTCTCGGCTGTAATTCTTGTTACAATACCCCATTAATAACCGACTGTAAGCAGTAGCCTTGTACACATCAGTATAAGTTCCAAGTATTAGAGTTTTGCGCGAGGGGAATTTAAATCCCGACGCTGCCAACATATTTCTGGCTCCAACGGGTTATGTATGCATGTGTATGTATGTATGTATGTATGTATGTATGTATGTATGTGTGTATGTACGTATGTATATGTTTTGTAATAAATATTTATTTACAGTATTTTCCATTACATGCTAATACTACATGTTCCAGTGTTCAAGAAATTCACTGCTTGTTCTTTTGGTCGGTAATTGGCACAAGTCGAGATATTTGAAGAACTAGTTCAGTTTTTGAAAGTCAATTAGCTTAACGAAAATTGAGAATGCTTGTAGAGAGTTGTCAGTTCGTTTATTGCAGGGGGCCAGGATCCTCCAATATTCACTATTTTCGTTACCATGTAACCTCTTTGTGCTTCGAAAATATTACATTGGAGGATGTTTTGGTATGATTTGTGCTGTCCTTCATTACAGGGACACGTGTGGTCGTCTGCTAGCTTAAATCTGTGTAGGTAAGATCTGGGTTTTCCGTGTCCAGTGACGAGTGCTGTGAATTCGGGTGTTATGGGATCTTTATTTTTAGCTTCTGCTCCAGGTTTGGGAAGAAGGATCGGCACACTGCTCCTTTCGCAGCGTTGTTCCATTGTAGCTGCCACTGTTCAAGTCCTTTCCTGTTGATTTCACTGGTTGCAGATGTGATCGGGATCCTATCGAATTCTGTTTATATTATTTTCTTGGGCTGCTTTTTGGCGAGTTTGTCGACTGCCTCATTGCATTCAATCCCGATGTGCACCTTCACCAACCTGAAGTTTATTGTCCAATTTAGTGTGGCTAGATGTCGAAACTTGTTCCTTATTTTTTTTCTATTAGGAAGCCATGTATAGCGCGGTTTTTGAGGGAATCTATTATCGCTTTGCTGTCACTGTAGTTTGCTGCTCTCCCGCCTGTTGGTGTTTCCATCTGTACTTGTTCTAGTGCCTTCAAGATAGCTGTCTGCTCTGCCTGCTTGTTAGTACAGGAGCTGCGTAGCTTTTGTTTACATTGCATTATCTGTTGCTTGCTGTGTATGTATGTGTGTATGTATGTATGTATGTATGTATGCATGTATGTATGTGTGTGTGTATGTATATATGTATGTATATATTTATGTATGTATTTTATTTTTTATTTATGTAATTTATTCGCAGCATGCCCCATTACCATCGGTAATACTACATGCTTTGCCTGATCATTTACATAGTTTTGTTAGTTACATATAGAATTTACATTCCTTATCTGTTGTTCAGCTGTTCGTATTTGATGTAAACTCTAGCTTGTTTTCACTGTTCTGTATGCCTTAGAACACGTGTTGTTGATTGAGTGAACTTCTCCGATCTTTGTATATTAAGCAATTAATGTGTTCATAGTTTCTCGAAATCTATTGAGTTTCAAATTGAGTGAAATGTTTTATGTACTAAATCACGTTTTTCCACCGCTCAGTTCTCCTGTTTCGACACGTTCCTTATAAGTTTCTCTCTCTCCCTCTGTAGTTTGGAGCAGTCGTATAGTAGGTGGTCCATAGTTTGGTTTCCGCCGTCGCAAGGGCATTCTGGAGATTCTGTTATTTTGAAGCGATGTAGGTAAGCCTTGTTTTTGTCGTGAGCAGTTACGAGTGCCATGAAGCTTGGTGTTAATTTAATTTTGGTGGTCAGTCTGTCCTTGATTGGGAAGAACTGTTTGGTTGTTTTCCCTTTTGTAGTGCGGTCCCATTGGTTTTGCCACTTGGCTGTACTCTGATCTCTTACTTTTTGGCCTCTTTCACTTTTGGGAATTCTGTCGAAGGATATGTCGTCGTTTCTGGCGGCCTCCTTCGCTAGCTTGTCGGCTAACTTGTTTCCGTAGATTCCTGCGTCAGCCTTTATCCAGATAAACGTTTTTGTTCATTTGCGATTCTCGAGAGCTATTGATTTCTTTCTAATTTCTTCTATGAGGTAATTGTGGCTTTTCGTGCACTTTAGGGATTTGAGGGTAATTCTACTGTCGGAGTGTACTGTTGCTGTTCTTGCGATACAATTATTGATGTGATTTTTCTATTCCTAATGCTTTAATTATTGCCAGTTGTTCGGCGTGGTAGTTAGAGCATCTATTGTGGAGTGTGTGCCTTCATTGATGCTCTAGTTTGCCCTGGACGAATATTGCTATACCAGCTCCCACCCCGTGCTCGCTTTTGCTGCCATCTGTGAATATTTGTATGGCGTGCTCTTCTTGTTCAAGTTGTTCAGTGATTCTAATTGTGTTTGCTGGATTTAGCCAGTCTTTTGGCTGTACTTCGTAGTCAATTCCTTGGACTTGACTTTTCCTCATGATGCTGTATAATTTGGCCACTTTCTCCGCCTTTATCACTATGGGTGTTAAACCGGTCAAGGTGCAGAGAGCCTCGTTGGATGTTGTTCGAAAAGCTTTTGCTATTTTTATGTCAAAAAGGCGCTGTATTCTGTTGTATCCTTTTTTGTTGCATTCCTTCTCCAGTGCCTCTATCCATACCGGCGCACCGTACAACAGTAGCGGTAGAATTACTCCTTTGTGTATGGTGTACAAGGCTTCGTGGCTTAGCCCCCAGCTTTGTTTTGCAGACTTTGATAGAGCATGTATGCATTTTGTACACTTATTTGCTGTGTACATAATGTGCTATCTGAAGTTTAATTTACTGTCGATGAGGGCCATTAGCACGCTCGGCCACCACGCAGCGTCGAAGGTCCCTTTGACGTCAAGACTAACAAGTATTGTGATTAACCCTTTTCGCAGCCCTTCTTCTATGAACTCCTTGACCGTCATTGCAGCGTCTGTTGTAAATTTCTTGGGAGTGAATCCAAATTGAGTATGATTCAGAAGATTGTTGATGTGCACGTGGTGCATAATTCTGCAAATTGTTTTTTCAGCATTTTCCCTTCTACGTTTATTATACTTATTGGTCTAAATTTCGATGTGTCCTTTGCGTCTTCTTTACCAGGCTTCGTGATCGTTATTGCATTTACCCTTTTCCATCTCTTCGGAAAGCAGCCCTGTCTTAGGCACTCATATAAACTGTCTATAAGTTTCGGGAATTGTTTATAAGCACGCTGAAATATGTCACCGGTGATTCCGTCTTCGCCTGGTACTTTTTTGGAGTTAATAGCATCTATTGCATTCCCGATTTCGTCAGGCGTGAACTCTATATCGTCTGCTGTCTGGATAGGCTGTTCTAGCAGTGTTCAGATTGTTTTGTGATACTCTGAGTCCTTGTCCACTTTATCTTTTGTATTTCGGTAATCTAAAATGTGTGTAATTGTTTCGTTAATGTCGGTTGTTAATGATCCGCCTAGGTTCTGTAGATTTGGCAGAGTTTCGCTCCTTTTTACTTTATTTAAGAGCAAGTTTGTAAACTGCATTCCATGGATTCGTAGATGAAGTAAGTTTGCAGAATTATTTTCAGGATTCAGTTTTCTCCTTTTTTATAGCTGCTTGATATTTTGTCTTTTCTTCGTGGTACTGATTTTTGCGACTTTCCCTTAGGTTTCGCTGTTCGTGGTTCTTTGATATCTTCTTCTTAGGGCGTTGATTCTTTTCCACATGAGAGTTAACTTTACTGTCCACCATGGATCTGATTTGTGCTTAGTCTTTTCGTTTGTTGCCCGACGTATTTTGAAGGATTTTTTGCATGTCAGTATTAAAGCTTCTTGGAATAGGGCGACTGCGTTTTCTATGTCTAATTCCTTATGAGGCTAGGTCCCTGTGTAGGTACGCTGAATCTTCTAGTCCCATACTAAACATCGTTGCAAACATTCGACTTAATATCGAATTTCTTCAAGTTTTCGTCTCTTACTACATATCTATGTCCATTGTAATCAAATACAGTGTCGTGATAGGTGTCTTGTAGGAGGCCGAATTTTATGATATGATCTGAGCAAATTTCCTCTTCGCTAATTTCCCAGTTCTTTAGTGCTGTAAGTAGCTGGTTTTTGAAAATGATCAGGTGTATGTTGCTGCTTCCTCTTCTGTTCTGGAATGTGGTCAGCTCACTTTATTCGTTCATGATGTACAATTTTTTCTTTATGATATATTCTACCATTATTTTCCCCCTTTTGTTTGTTTGGCTGTCGTGCCATGCCACCGATCTGGAATTACTGTTGACGGCATTGACAAGTCCGTTGCCCTTAATAAACCCTAGTATTTCCTCGATCTTGTCTAGTTCTCTTTCTATTTCTTTCGTTATATCGAAATACATGCTAGCTGCGAAGAATTTGGTGTTATTGTATCTCAGTTGTAGGACTACACTGTCTGGATTGGATAACTGTTTGATAAGTACGGCGTCTATTTTTTTTTTTGGTGATTATAATGGATGCACGGCTCTTATCTTCATGGGAGATGTAATTTCGGTGTGACTTACATATTCCAGCCATTCTTTTTTGATATAAATAGGTTCTTGTATAAATATCATATCTGTCTTATCTTGTTCGATTAGTTTCATTATATTGTGAATCGCAACTCTAGAATGTTGCAGGTTGATTTGCATGCACCTAATAGGACCCTGTGGTTTGGTGTTTTTGTGTCCTCGTATCATCCTCTTCCTGGAATTATCCGTTTGGGCCATTTTATTAGTTTGTATTCTGTCTATTTAACGATCGTTGCCTGCAGGCTGGGACAGTTCCTATAGAGTGATGAGTGGTTTTCGTGGGTTTTCTTATCTTTGTTGTATGTTGTATGTCACGCAGTTGATGCACTTATATTCAGGCCTCGAAGCTGCATTCCTTCAGTTTATGTTTTCCAGCACATAGAGGGCAAGCCTCTTCACTCTTGTATTCGGTGTGCCGGTGGTTGATTCGGCTGCATTTGAAACATCAGTTAACCGACACGTACTCGTCGATGTTACATATCATCCACTCTAATTTCAGTTTATTTTGCAGCAATTGCCTGCGAGTTTGCGATTTACTTCAACTACTAAGTTCCTTGTGTTCCTGTTACGTTTAAAGACATACTTGGTTTGGATAACCCCTTCTTGCAGTTTCAGGTCTGGATTCAGGGCACGTATGATATCCTGCGCATTCATAGGTGTCACAGCCTCGGGTAAGTTGTATATGATTAGCCTTGTATTTCTTCTCTTCTGGATATGTTTCAATCTGGTTACCGTTTTTATCATGGACCTGAGAGTGTAATATCTCAATCTCTTCCTATCTGCTTCGATCAGGGCATTGCCGTTCTCAAGGCATTTGAATGCCCCAATTCCAATTTTCATGTTTACAGGGTCAATTTTAGTTTTTAGCAGCTTTGTTTCTTCTGTCGACTGGTTTTTTCACTGGATTTAACAGTTAATTTTGCCGTTCCTCATTTTTCCCGTTCAAGACTTTGGAGAACTGTTTCTTCTTTGCGCCGATAGATGGTGCGGCGTCTGCAGTGCCACGGCTGGTTAGTCCTGGTTTGCTTGTAACAGATGGCGCCACTTGTCTTGCTGTAGACGTGGACTCCCAATTCTGCAAGCCGTCCTTGAGTAGGTTAACCTCATTTCGCTTTCGGTTATTTTCTTTTGTTATCTCTAGCAAGTTACTTTTGAGAGAAAAAATCAAATTCCTCAAGTTACTTACGGCTTAATGGACCGATTTCTTCAGTTCTTTCTTCATGTTCCCGTTTCTGTCCGTGAAATTCACAATCAATTTCAGAGCGTCCTCGATCCGTTGAATCACATCGTCAGCCATCTTGACTCCCTAAAGTGAAATAGTCCAACAAGTAAGATACCAGAGCAAAGCCAAGTGGCAAATCCATTGTGACCGCAATACAAAAGGTTAACATCAAAAGAGTTCGTCCCAATCAACAATTGTTCACAATAGTCAGTTCTATGTTGCTGCTTCCTACTCTATTCTGGAATTTGGTCAACTCACTTTCTTCGTTCATGATGTACAGATTTTCTTTATGATATATTCTTCCATTATTTTCCCCCTTTTATTTTTTTGTCTGTCCTGCCATGCCACCGATCTGGAATTACTGTTGACGACGATGGTAAGTCCTTTGCCCTTAGTATTCTTTAGTATTTCCTCGATACAGTCCAGTTCTCTTTCTGTTTCTTTCGTTATATCGAAATACATACTAGCTGCATAGAATCTTGTGTTATTGTGTCAGTTCTAGGAGTACACGCTCTGGAATGGCTAAGTGTTTGATAAGTACGGTGTCTATTTTTTGTTGGTGATTATAATGGCTGCGCGGCTTTTATCTTCATGGGAGGTATAATTTCGGCGTGACTTACGTATTCCAGGCATTGTGGTTTGATATAAATACGGTTCTTGTATAAATATATCTGTATTGTCTTGTTTGATTAGTTTCATTAAATTGTCAGTCGCAACTCTAGAATGTTGCTGGTTTATTTTCATGCATCTAATAGGAGCCTGTGGTTTGTGGTTTTTGTGTTCTAGTATTTTGGATTTATCCATTTGGGCCACTTTAGTAGTTTGTATTCTCTCTGTATTTAACAATCATTGCCTGCAGACTGGGGCAGTTAGTATCGAGTGATGAGTGGTTTTCGTTGGTTTTCCTATCTTTGTTGTATGTTGTATGTCACGCAGTTGATGCACTTATATTCAGGCCTCGAAGCTGTGCATTTCTTCAGTTTATGTTTTCCAGCGCACAGATGGCAAACCTCTTCACTCTTGCATTCAATATGTCGGTGGCTGAATCGGCTGCATTTGAAACATCTCTTAACCGACACGTAGTCGTCGGTATTACGTATCACCCACTCTAATTTCAGTTTATTTTGCATCTGTCTGCGAGTTGGGAGTTTACTTCAACTACTAAGTTCCTTGTGTTCCTTTTAGATTTGAAGAGAAACTTAGTTTGGATGTCCCCTTCTTGCCGTTTCAGGTCTGGATTCAGGGCAAGTATGATATCCTCCACATTTTCAGGTGTCATAGCCTCAGGTACGTTGTATGTGATGAGTCTTATATTTCTTCACTTCTAAATATGTGTTTCAATCTGGTTACCGCATTTATTACGGATCTGAGGGTGCAATCGCTCAATCTCTTCCTTACTATCTGCTTCGATCAGGACATTGCCATTATTAAGGCTTTTAAATGTTCTAATTCCAATTTTCATGTTCACATGATCAATTTTAGTTTTTAGCGGCTTCTTGATTTCTTCTGTCGACTGGTTTTCCTTGGATTTCAGGTTAATTTGTGCCATTTATAATTTATCCCGTTCACGACTTCGGAGAACTGTTTCTTCTTTGCGCCGATAGGTGGTGCGGCGTCTGCAGTACCCTGGCTTGTTAGTCCTGGTCTGCTTGTAACAGATGGCGCTACTGGTCTTGTCGTAGACGTAGACTCCCACTTCTGCAAGGAGTCCTTGCGTAGGTTAACCTCATTTCGCGTTCTGTTATTTTATTGTTTTTTCTAGCAAGGTACTTTTGAGAGCAAAAATCAAATTCCTCAACTTACAGCTTCATGGACCGATTCAGTTCGTTCTTCACGTTCCCGCTTTTGTCCGTGAGATTCACAATCAAGTTCAGAGCGTCCTCGATTCGTTGACTCACATTGTCAGCCATCTTGTATGTATGTATGTATGTATGTATGTATGTATGTATGTATGTATGTATGTATGTATGTATGTATGTATGTATGTATGTATGTATGTATGTATGTATGTAGGTATGTGTGTATGTATGTATGTATGTATGTATGTATGTATGTATGTATGTATGTATGTATGTATATACGTATATATGTATGTATATATGTGTGTTTTTGTGTATGTAGGTATGTGTGTATGTGTATGTATTATGTATTTATTGTGTATGTGTATATGTAAGTATGTATGTACGTATTTTTTAATATGGTGTTTTTGCTTGCTCCATTACAACGGTAATACAAGCTATACATAATTGATTGTTATCTATTTACATTAGCTATTCTCTGTTGTTATCAGTTGTTATCAAAAGGGATATCATTGATAAATTTTACAAATCCTTTATAGTACTTCCTTGTTAAATTTTTTTGTTGATTGACCAGTTGTTTTTTTGTAGGGCTGTTGTCTTCAGCTTTTTTCTCTCTTTTGTTAGTGTTTCACGTTCATAGATTAGGTGGTCTTTTGTCTGTACTGCTTTTCCGCAGGTGCATGTTGTCACCTCTATGATTTTAGATCGGTGTAGGTACGCTTTTGTTTTTCAGTGTCCTGTTACTTTTGCCGTGAAGTTTTGTGTGAGGTTTAATTTCATATTTAGCCTTTCTTCTACGTTTGGGAAATATTCTTTTGTTGTGCTTCTTTGGTGGTTTGTGTCCAGTTTCTTAGCCATTTCCTCACGCTTTCTCCTAACTCCCTCGTCACTACACTTTTTGGGATTCTATAATATTCTTCAGTTAATGACTCATTCTTCGCCGCCTTTTTTGTTAGCGTGTCCGCTAACTCGCTTCCCATTATACCCGCATGTGCTTTGACCCAACAGAGCTTTACTTCCCAGTTTGCTTTGTTTATCTCGATGATTTTCCTTCTTATTTCTGCTATGAAGTATGTGTATTTTTGTGTTCCGTAGTTTGTCTAATGTTATTTTAGTGCCTGTGTATATTGTGATTTTTTTGTCCGTCCTTTGCATTGTGTCTATGTACTGTAGCGCTGTTAATATCGCTAATTGTTCCGCTTGATTATTTGTGCGTCTTTTATTTAATCGGCGTTGTATGCTTTTAATATATTGCCCTATTCAAAAATAGCTATGCCTGAGCCGACGCCTTTGTCTGTTTAGCTTCCATCAGTGTATATATGCATTGATCTTTTATCTTCTTTTTCGTCCGTACTACTTATGCTCGCTTCCGCCGGGTGTTGCCAGTATCTGACCTCCATATCTTTATCAAACTGTTTTTCCCGTATCATTTCCTTTAGTTGGTATATCCTTACCGTTTGTTCTATTTTTAAATCAATAGACATCGTACCTGTGAGCACACGGAGGGCTTCGTGTGACACTGTACGATATGCTTTCGCCATTTTTATATTTATCTTTGCACTCTTAGTAGTTTTGCTTTGTAATTTTCTTTTCTAATGGCTTTAATCCATACTGGGGCTCGGTATATAAGCAGGGGTTGGATTACTGCGAAGTATGTCTGCAGGGCTTTGTGGCTTAAACCCCAGTTTAGCCTGGTCGCTTTAGCCCGTTGAAATATATGCTATTTGCATTTATCAGCTACGTAATTTATGTGCTCTCTAAATAAAAGTTTATTGTCAAATATTATTCCCAGGTATTTTAATTTTTGTACCTGTGGGATAGCTTTATTGTTTATGTATACTAATATTTCTTTTTGTTCTTTGCGCTTCCTTCTTGTCATTAGTATGTATGTATGTATGTATGTATGTATGTATGTATGTATGTATGTATGTATGTATGTATGTATGTATGTATGTATGTATGTATGTATGTATGTATGTATGTATGTATGTATGTACGTACGTACGTATGTATTTTTATTTATTAATTAAGCATGCTCCATTTAATTACTTACTTACTCCATGGAGCAGAGGCCTTCTTGAGAAGCTAACTGGTCTGCAGCTAGTCAAGAAATTCACCGCATTTTATGAAACCCGAAGGTTTATCACCGCACTCACAAGCTCACGCCACCTGTCCCTATCCTGAGCTAGCTCCATCCAGTCCACACACCCACATCCAACTTCCCGAAAATCCATCCTAATATTATCCTGCCATCTACGCCTGGGTCTCCCCAGTGGCCTCCTTCTTTCAGGTTTCCCCACCAAAAGCTGTACACACCTCACCCCTACCCTGTACGCGCTACATACCCTGCCCATCTCATTCTTCTTGATTTTATCACCCGCCCAATATTGGGTGAGGAGTACAGATTATTCAGCCCCTCATTATGTAATTTTCTCCATTCCTCTGTCACCTCGCCCCTCTTAGGCCCATATATTCTCCTCAACACCCTATTCTCATACACCCTCAGCCTACGTTCCTCCCTTAATGTCAGCGATCAAGTTTCACAGCCATAAAAAACAACAGGCAAAATTATAGTTCTATATATCTTAACCTTTAAATTTTTGGGTAGCAAACTGGAAGACAAAAGATTCTGCACAGAATGATAGCAAGCATTCCCTGACTTCAATCTGCTCTTAATTTCTTCCTGATTCGAATTTTGAGTTGTTAAAGTTGTTTCCAAATATTTAAACTCATCCACCCTTTCGAAGGAACTATTATCAGACTTCATGCTGTGAGTTCGCCCTGCATTCTGATCTCGAGACATAACCATGTACTTAGTTTTATTAGCATTTACTTCTAGTCCAGTCTCCTTAGCAACTACTACTAAAGATTCTGCGATTTCTTTTACCGCATGTATGCTTCCTCCCAATAAATTAACATCATCGGCATAAGCCAGAAGCTGATGTGTACCATTCAGTTTCAAACCATCCTGGTTTACCTGAACCCTCCTAATGGTCCACTCTAAAGCAAAGTTGAAAAGCATTGGCGATAGAGCATCTCCTCGTTTCAAACCATTCCTAATAGGAAACCTGTCAAACAAGTTCTTGCCTACCCGGACTCTGTTTTATGTTTCAGTCAAACACATTTTTATTAGCCATACCAGTTTCCTGGCGATACCAAACTCAATGAAAATATTATATAAGATCTCCCTCCTAACCGAATCATAAGTTTTCTCGAAGTCTATAAAGAGATAATGCACTGCGTCGTTGTATTTCCATTTTTTCTCAAGTATTTGACGAATGCAGAATATATGATCAGTAGTTGACCTGTTGCGTCGAAATCCACGTTAATAATCTCCAATAGTTTCCTCTGTATATGGGATTAACCTTGATAGCAGGATGTTGGATAAAATTTTGTACGTAGTTGGCAAAAGTGATATGCCCCTATAATTATTACAGTCTGTTTTATCCCCCTTCTTATATATAGGTACTATGATCGACTCCTTCCACTCTTCAGACAATTCCTCCTTATCCCAAATAGAAATGATAAGTTTATGAATCTTACCGCAAATTGTGCTACCCCCTGCTTTAATACGTTCTGCTGGTATTTGATCAGTACCTGGTGATTTGTGGCTTTTTAGCTTTTCAATAGCCAACTCAACCTCAAAGTCACTTGGCTCAGGTACTAGTGGTTCTGCTGTGTGTATTTCTGCCTGCTTAACATTATTAACCCCATGTTGTACATTTAATGGCTGAGAGAAATAGTTCCTCTACCTAGCCAAAATACTGTGGGTGTCTGCAACCAATTCACCTTTCTCATTCTTTACTATAATAGTTCTAGGCTGGTACCCCTTCTTGAAATCACTGATGTCCCTATAAAAGTCCCTAACATTTTTTATCTTACTGTTAGTTTCAAGTTCCTTAACTTTACCTTTGAAATATGCCTTCTTTTTGTTCCTGAAATGTCTGCTAGCGTCACCTCTCACATTGTTCAGATTCTCTGTATTGCTTTGGCTTCGATCCTACATCCACTGAATTTTGGCCTTCTTCCTTTGATCTAAAAACCTAAACCTTCTTCATCAAACCATGGTTTATGCTGCTTCAATTCCTGCAGACCTAGACTCTCTTTAGTTAAGGTTTTGATATATTCTTTAATGCTCTCCCAAGCCCTATTTATGTCCTCGTTATCGTTTAGGTTCTCCAAAGCTGCAAACCTGTTTGTAATCTCAATCTGATATTGTTTCCTAACCTCCCGCTCATTTAGCTTCCTCAGATTCAATCTTTCCCCATCAAACTTCTGAGCGGTTTGTATTCTTACTGTTAATATTTCCCTAACTCTTGCAACCACCAGATAGTGATCAGTATCACAGTCAGCTCCCTTGAAACTTCGTACATCTAGTATGCTCGATTTCTGTCTCCTATCTATCAGTATGTGATCAATCTGGTTGTGCGTCTTCCCATCATTGGAGGTCCAGGTGTATTTATGAATGTTTCGGTGGGAAACATCGTACTCTTAACAACCAGATTTTTTGATTTGGCAAAGTTTACTATTCTAACACCATTATTATTACTATCCTGATGTAGACTCTCATTCCCAATTGTTGGTTTGCAAATATTCTCTCTCCCCACTTTAGCATTAAAATCTCCTAATAAAATTTTCATATGGTAGTTTGGAAATTGATAAAAAACTTGCTCTAATTCCTCATAAAAACTGTCTTTTGAATCATCACTTTTCTCCTCACTTGGTACATGCACATTCAGAACGTTGATATTACACCAGCGACCTCTCAGCACTATATATGACACCCTATCGCTAACAAACTCTGCTCTCTTAACTGCTGATACTATTCTTTGGTGTACAAAAAATCCTGTTCCCAATTAGTGGAGTTCGTTTTCTTTTCCATAGAAAAAATTATAATTCCTTGCTCTTACTGTTCCCCCTTTGTCCCACACACCCACTAAATCTAATTTGTATCTAGTTAATTCCGTGGCTGCTGCCTTCAGTGAACCTGCCCTATACAGGCTCCTAACATTCCATGTCTCTAATCTCAAGTCCCTTTTCTGTTGACGTGCCTACCTGCTGCGTGATGCCTCCTCTAGAAACATTCCCCCCCCCCCCCCCC
>Ga0268261_10001219_pt1 | contig 17402 bp, 11 predicted proteins | sample TergutNc150P1_FD_190353 | JGI IMG/M metagenome (GOLD analysis project Ga0268261, IMG submission 190353) | Nasutitermes corniger P1 segment gut microbial community from laboratory colony in Florida, USA - Nc150 P1 (SPAdes) (version 2) | ecosystem: Host-associated > Arthropoda: Insects >...
CATTGGGGAGACCAAGACATAGATGGGAGGATAATATTAAGATGGATCTTCAGGAAGTTGGAGGGGGTCGTGGGGACTGGATGGAGTTGGCTCAGGATAGGGACAGGTGGCGGGCACTTGTGGGTACAGTGAGGGACTTTCGGGTTCCATAAATGAGGGGAATTTCTTGACTAGCTGAGAAGTTTAATGGTTAGCTTCTCAAGAAGGACTCTGCTCCATTAAGGAAGTAAGTAAGTATATCAGACACATTTATACTTTATGTAAGCTACACTTGTAGCACAAAACTCTTCCACAGTACTTCCAAGGTTGTTACCCTCACCACATGCTTCTGCATGATTTCTGCTCAACAGCAACTTTTCATCACACTTCTGTGCTGCCAACTTTTCATCACACTTCTGTGCTGCTGTAGGGAATGACCATAAAAAGTAGAGTCCTCTTAAGTGCTGTGAAATGTTATGTTAAATGTTTCATTTGCATATCAGGTATCCACACACTGAACATGGCTGTACACTGAGCAGTTTTGTCACGTTTGACAACATGGCAGTTACAAACTGGCTGCATAAATAAAATTTAATTTTTATTTTAAACACATGACAATTGACAAATACCAATAAGTGAATTATTACAAGTATGATATGCCAACAACAAAACCCTACAGAATTGGCTGCATAAGTAACAGGGAGTATGACGGAACAGGAACCTACAATTCATTCGTACTGCCACACCTAACGTATGAGGAAACTGAACTACATGGTACATACCTTTTTGTATGGGTATGCTGGTATAAAAAAAAGCCTGTAATTTAAAGGCAAACACTTTTACCAAGACCATCTGCCATGACAGGCAGCGCAGACCACCAAAATGTGAGTCTCCAGGCTTTCTGTGAAAGAAACCTATTACCTGCATATGTTGTCCATGGAGATGAAGTTTCTTTCTGACTGTACTCTCATAGTAGTCATAGAATTCAAGAAACGTTTTGCCCATTACTTCACTAAGTGCCTCAGGGATGGCAAGGCAAGTTTCATTCTCCAGCATCCCACACACAGCCACTCGAAGTGTCTCATGTTGGATGATGTCATTGTAGCGCCCAATGTCACCAGGACATCTCTCCTATGAAGTGTAAGAAAGATCATATCCTCTCAAGAGAACACTAAAATTAAGTACAGCAAAATTCTGTCAATCCGACTTGGGCAGGACCACACATGCTGAAATACGAAATATTCTGGATATGCAGACAGCACCTATACTGACCTACATTCTTAAAGGTAATGTTTTGTTACTGCTCATAAACTTGGGCTGTACAACTAATCACTTGGGTATTTCCATTTGCTGATTCAAGATCATCATGGTCCTTGTATGCTTCCTGGAGTCTTCATACCTGAAGAAGTTGGGGGAGTAGGAGGCAAATAGTCAGGAAACACTACAACAGTTGGCCAACAGACACTCTTGAAGACCTTTTCGAACATGTCCCTGAGTGAGACAGTTATTTCCAACTAACTGCACAGAATATTTGTAGTGTAAAAAAAAGTCCCTGAGATCTATCTGTTTCACTGCTGAAGCTTTTCTTCTGGTAAAAAGCAAAACGTCTGCTCTTGGCACTGCTCTCCTCAAGTGCCGGACAATCAGGATTTCTGAATTATCAGACATCAGATTAAAAGAATCGTAATGCACTTTCAAATGTACACAAAGTCTTGCACCTTACCAGTACTTCTGTAAATTCCGAACTTTAGGTAATAATGCCCATAGCACATACACAGTGTGCCTGTTAAATAATGCGACTGAGGTTTTTTTTTTAGCACCGTGCAAACAGATTAGCAAAACAGTATACGGTTCTGACTGCTACAGCACGCTTGTCTCTATAGCATCAGTAGTAGTTGTTTTATCACCATCGAAGTAAGCATGTTTGTTTCACGTGTCAAAAGTTTTAACATGTAGCAAAGTGCTGTGATCAAATGTTACATTAAATTGGGAAAACTGCCACAGAAGTGTACCAAGACCTGAAAAATGTGTACAGTGATGACTCAGTCATGCGTGTCTTCCAATCATTGGACATCTTCCGAATGTCTGGACATGCATATGTACTGTGTCGGAAATGGGCAGTTCCGAAACAACAGCTGGATGCTGTTACATGACAATACGCCCACTCACTGCACATTGAATGTGAAGAAGTTTCATGCTTCTAAATTGATCAGTGTGATCTAGCATCCCCCTAATCACCATATTTGTCACCAGAAGACTTCTCTTCCCAAAGGTGAAAATGGCCCTAAAAGGAGACAGCTTCAGTAACATTAGTGACATATGTGGTGTGATTGAGCTACTGAAAGGGGTTTCATTGCAGGGCTTCCAGCGTGCTTTTGAGGACCTGTATAAACAATCTCAGCACTGTGTGAAGTTGGGGGGCAATTATATTAAAAGTCTTCCACAAAAACTTCTTAGTATATTCATTTGCGTTTTCATAATAAATGCAGGCTCATCACTTAATGGGCACAACGTGTATGTCATCAGACCACATACACTGTCATGTCTTTTGAATAGCAACTGGTGCAGTGTGAAACAATGCATATCATGAGGATTCACATGATACAATGTCACATCTCACAGGCAAATGAAACTTCTTTTCATACCAGAAAATTGCCATATGTAATGGTCGGCCATTTGTATGGTTTTTCTGATTTTACTGCCTTCGTGCCTGCATGCAGCAGTCAACATCATTCCTCCCTCTCAATTTTCTACCAGCACACTGTTTAATATCTTCACAGGAAGCCTCTGACAGGTGGTACAGCACACAACACAGATGGGTAAGTAAAGAGCTGCATCCAGGCAAATTACCCAGTTGTTTGTGAATGCCAACAGGGAAAATTCTGCAGTCATCAAAATTTTCTGACAGAGCTCCAGGATACAGCGGAGCATAGTTCACCAAACACTGGGCAAAAGTAAGCTAACAGAAAAATTACATATACAATGCTGATGTAAGTAAACCACATTTGACATCACACCAACCATAAACCTTGAACGGGACTTCTGCTAAGACATAATCATGACCTAGATAATAATCTCTCCTTGTCCACATCTCAAGTTACTACCTACTACCATGTGCTATATACAGGAAATCCCACATCCTATTAAATTTAACCCTTTCGTGACCAGCAGGACATGTATGTCCCACTTACAAAGAGTCTTTTCAAGTCCGCTGGGATAACAGTATCCCACTTTTTCTCCATGCTGCCATCTACCTTGAAGTATCTCTATTCCGTTGAACCAGTCAGAATGCACTGTGGCGCAGCATTGCACACAGTATCATTTGTACATGGCTGTTTCGCGGGAAAATGCATTCTGACTGGTTCAACGGAATAGAGATACTTCAAGGTAGATGGCAGCAAGGAGAAAAAGTGGGATACTGTTATCCCAGCGGACTTGAAAAGACTCTTTGTAAGCGGGACATATATGTCCCGCTGGTCACTAAAGGTTTAAAGAATCATCAAGGTATGCAATATCAGTGCACAAGCTGAGTATGCATCTTCTAACTCTGAGGCCCAGCTATATTTAGAGGAAACAAATCATCTGAATATTCATTTATAAAACCAAGTAAATGCACAAGTTACAGGCATACATAAAAGTATGGTCTTTCACCACTCCTGCGTGTTCTGGCATGTCTGTTCCATCTTGGGGGAGCTCATACACTGATTTAAAACTTCCTAAAATAATTAATTACATCTACAACATTCAATGTATACAGCATTCAGAAGTTAAATTTAGAAGTGTAGGGTGGATGATGCACAAAAAGTGTTACACACATATTATACAGATTTTTGCAGTGTGATGTACAGTACATAGAATAGAGCAACAGTTAAAATTCTGTGTTTGTTATATCACTGCAGCATTTGTCTGCATATACAAACATCTAATGTTGCGTTCAACCCATTATGGATCATGTCCCTATGCTGTGGGTTGTGTAGTTTGTGTAGGGAGTAACTGCTTACTTGTGCAATGACTTGAATGTTAAGCAAAATGAACAGAACGAATAATTTCAAAATTATCTGAATGTTTTTAGATGGTTCAGATTTTCATTCCCACAAGCCACTTTATCATTTTGTGTCTTTTTTGTGCATGTTCACAAGTGGAAGTCATTTACAGCAATGCATACTTACTCTTTCAAAGCCAGGCTCATTGTGGTAAGGTTTTTCATTTAGAAGGCTCTGGATAGAGATGAGGACACTGGACAGACTCTGTGCAGGACTCCAAGATGGACCAGTCCATGTTCTGTTAAAAACACCAAATTATATCCCTTCAAACATCATCACTAACAAACAAACAAGAAGTTTCTGAGAACAATGAGTGGTAATAAACATCCTTCTGCAGAGCTGAGACACAAATGTGCATCCTCCCACTCTCAACAGTATGTTCTCCAACACCACACTGCTGCCTGCACAAACTGCCCTTCAGTGGGCACAAACAGTAACAAACTTACTACAAGAGTCCCAAGTAAATCGACACATGTACCTTAAAAGTGTCTGATTGTGTCATTAATCTAGCCAGCTAAATGATATAAAACTATAAGCCAGAAAATATAATTATAAGTGTTTTGGTTAACTGATACAGATAGCCCAGAGCAATATGCCCACCACTTGCTGCAGAATATTCTCCTCTACTGGCAAACCTTTCACTCTGTTACTATCTGGCTGCAGTTTGCACATCATATGTATAAGGTAGTGGAGTTTTATATATAACTTACACATTTCTAACCTCAGAACTAGATGGAGGTAAATGGTGAGCCACAAGCCACAACCCCTTCTCTACCAGCTCATTATCAGCCATTTCCAGGAAACAAAAATGACAATTTTATACATGCATGTTGTGATCATGTACACTGACATACAGCAACCACTGTATACCTTTAAATATTAACCTGAATTTAATTACTCAAATCAAAACAAAGCACTATGACTCTCTCACCATGGTATATTAATTAACTGCCACATTTCCTTACCTATCCTCCTATCAGTATCAATTATACAAAACCTGTCCTATATAGAATAATTCTTTCAATCGAGCAATCACATGACTGCACAGTTGCCAGTCTACCAAATAATCCAGATTATCAAACAGTACCTACACTGACCTAAGTTCTTAGAGAAAATTTATTGTTGGTGCTCCTATTATATGGGCTGGGCAACTATTCAGAAAAGTATACCACTTGGATGTCACTTCAGCTACTCATTCGGGAGCATCAGAATCCTCTTCTATTTTTTTCTGGAGTCTCTTCAGTTTCTACAAGGGATGCTGAAGGACCAGGAGACTATGGAATAGGTGTCTTCACAGGTGAAGAAGTTGATGGAGTAGGAGATGTGGACTCAAGAAATACCATAATGGTTGACGCAGAGACAATCTTGGAGGCCCTTTCAGAGGACTTACAGACTTGGGACTATTTTCCCCCACTGCCAAAGTATTAGCATTTCTGAAGTATCAGCATCTAGATTAAAGAAATTCCACTATAAACGTAAATGAATTTGGTTCAATGGTTTGTGTTGTAACCATCCACTCCCACAAGGCAAGCAGTAACCTTACAATCTCATACATCAAAACTATTAGCTCTTACATACTGCAGATCCTTTCACTACCAAGTCTGCCAGCTGTTTAAGGTACTGTATTCTACAAACACTGACTAAGGTAATTTTTATTAAGCAATCATATACCAATGAAAATTCGTTTTGGCCATCAATGTATGTACCTTGTACGGGCCAAAAATACCGCCCACATTCTCAGTATGACAGCAGTTTCAATTCATGCAGTAGTAGAAATCTAAATATCTAGGTAATGGACATTAGCAAGTCAAATAATCTTGTATGGAATAAAGATGAATCCAACCAATACTATTCACTAATGACTGGAATTACCAAATTTCATAAAAACTTGAAAGTGAATGTGAATTATCTTGATGAAAGTGTTCAGTTTAGTAAATTACATTTACAAATCACACCAAACTTCACAGTAACTGTAATTATGTTGCAGTATACCTCAGGAAGAAGAAAACACGAGACCAGGCAATGTGTGTGTAACATAGCATTGAGATGCATTCATGTAACCACTGTTGCCATGGAAAAGCAATACTTATTAAATAATATGAATGTGTGTCTGTATACTTGCCTGTTACCCAGGATGCAAAGCGCATCTTTTCTGCACAGCATTATACTGTCATCTGTGGCCTGTTTGGCTCTGTCATATTTTTCCACATTACCTCACAACGGCATGATTTTTTAAAAAAGTCACTGAACATGAAATGTACATTTTGATTTTCTCTACATCTTTTGCCTGAAACGTTTCTCATTCTAAGAATAATTCAGCGAGCTATTATCATAAATGTACATATGTCTTCATGTCAAGTACCCATTATTCTTGTCAGATTTTAATCAAACTTGAACTTTCTTGACAATTTTTTTAAAAACCCTCAAATATCAAATTTCATGAAAATCCATTGTTCCATGCAGACAGATGGAAAGACTGAAGCTAATAGTCACTTTTCGCAGTTTTAAGAACACACCTAAGAATGACACATAATAAACGGAATAAGGAACAGGCTTTCCAAAAGTGTTCCTTTCATTAGGACACTATAATTCACCATCAAATTATTTATCACCCTATAAAAAAGACATTGTAAAAATGTCTTACCCTAGAATGCTGAGACATATTTTCCCGCACTTATACAGATTTGGGTTGAAACGGACAGTTCCTGCACCTGTGGTCATCAGCTTCACTCGAGGTGGCCTGATGGGGTAATCAGATGGACAGCGAATAAGGAAGTAGAAAAATCCACCTTCATATGGAGTGTCAAATGAGCCAGTGATGAGTGCATGAATAATCGTTATGTCTTTCTCATCAGGAACAACAAACAAGCCGGGTGGTGGTTCATTATATATGGACATCATATCCCTGTGAAACAAAATAATACATGTGGTTAGAGGTATGGTCTCAGGATGTACACCTTCTGATACAACAGAGTGTCCAACTATCCAGGAAAAAAGACATGAATTTTTATAAACTGTTATACTGTTTCTGTACTTGTTCAAAATTGGGTATTCATATTCATAAATGCTGGAGCAACATAAAAAACAATCATGGAGAAAAAATTGGATTTTATCAGTCTACATTTGGATGATCACAGTGTTATAACACATAATGATCAACAATTTTCTTCAGATACTCTTGAAAAATGATGCTACATAAGCTCAAAGCATGTCAGCTTAACTCTACACGCATTGCTGTAAACGGATTAGAAAATAATTACATGCAATGCAACGGAAAAGCAGACACAATAAAAATCAGTTTACCACATATTCTGACAATCCTTAGGAATGAAAAGAAAAAATTTAAAATAGCATTAGAAAATAAAATACAGATTCCTTTTACTATGTAGATGAATCTTTTATATGTAAAGATAATCCATAATACTGTTTTATAAAATGTCTGTAGTATTTTACATCATAAAAATTCTGCATACTTTATTCAAAACCACAGGGCTTTGAGGAAGGTGTATGACTGACTGACATGATCTCCTTATTTTGGACTTTGTACATTGTCTAAATCAATGGTTCCCAAAGTGTGATTTGTGGATTCCAAGGGATCTGCAACCAGTTCCCAGAGGATCTGTGGATACACTTCTGTAATGGCTACTTTTAAATTTACTTATTTTTTAAATTAAAGGAATAACATTTTCAATCAAGTGTATTTTACCATCCAACAAACACAACTACATGGTTCTTGTATATTTGATTCCTATATGATACAACTACATGTTTCAGCTATCCAAATCAGCCATCGTAAGATAGGGCACTGGTTCACAAAAAGAGTAAAATGTGGAGAAGTCTCTTCTTACTCTCTTTGTGAACCAATGCCCTACTTGGATGGCTGATGCTGACAGCCAATATACGTAGCAGTATCGAACAGAAACCAAAGACATAAGACACAACAATTACTGATACAAAATGCACAACAGGGCAATGTCACCTAAGAATAATGTTTTGTAACAATAATCACAGAACTTCTTTAATTGGCAATGTGTTTACTTTTTATGACCATTGGAATATCTAATTACGAACCCTCTGTACCCATAAAGTGACTGAAAATCAGTTTAATTAAGGCCAAATCTTGCAATACATTGTTACATATGCTACTGGTATGTATTTGTAGCTACCTAAAATCTGTTCAGATATAAATTTTTAATTTCAGATACCTATCATCCAGACACTCTATATTTATATTAGCAAGGACCACGGGATCCGTGGTTATTTTTCAAAGCCAAAAGGGGTCAGCACACAAAATATTTTGGGAAACACTGGTCTAAATTTTTAAAAATGCCATGTTTAGGAAGCCGGCTCTACTTCCGTCTTCAGGCAAAGACATAAACAGGGCCAGCTTCGGAAATGTCTTGTTCTTATAATTTAGACCATGCAAAAAGTCCAAAATAAGGACACTGTATACTTTTGGCGTTTTTAAGACTTTCCACGTCCTGTTGTCTTCGTCACACACTTATATACCCATGAAATGTATGTATGTATCGCAGTGTGTAAACATCCATAGTGACATAAACAACCACAAGAGAAAAAAATACACATCCCTAAAAACTGGATGAATTTCTGCAAAAGATCTCTGTTTGCAATTCAAATAATAACTGTTATGATATACATTCTGTACTACAATTTCTACATTTTTTAACCATTTTAATATTGCATTTTAACTCTATTATTGCACATCTATGTGTTAACTAGCCATTGCTGTATTTTTCTTTGCTGAATACTTCCCTGAAGATGAACAAAAAGGATGAAAAACGTAGGATGTTTACCATATGTATGTATTTTACTATATTTAATTATGGTGCAGTTGTTGGAATATATATGGTGAATACAGTTTTCTTAAGGCAAATACAACTACCAGATAAAAGTCACCAGAATGATCTAATGTGGTTTCTTTCACAAAGATGTAAACTCTGAGGCAGATTCAGCTGCATGGTTTTCCCCACCCTCAATAAACACAACAGTTTCGTGTACATGACAAATACCAGACTGTTCTGTAGTTTCGATCGTTTGTTAGCCACAACTGTAATTCCCCTATCATCCTATAACAGTTTGTAAATATGAAATACAGTCCACTAGGTGCTCTTATAAAAACAGCCTATGGATTTCTACCTTCATCCCATCCAGGCACAGACCAGGCTGGTCAACAGAGACACATCCCACAATAAAAGGTTTTCTTCTCTCTCTTGAAATGGACATAAGCAGAAACTTCATTAAACATCCTGCATTAACCCTGCTTTAGAATGACAGATATTTAACCCAAACACCTGTTAATGAAGTGAGAATGCCACATAGTATGCATAAAATGTTAGTGCAGGCTGCAATTCTCTGAAGGACATATAGGGTCATTACTTTATCTAACCAATACTGTTTTTCAGCCAATGATACACTTAATGTAAAAACCATAGCTGCTAAGTGACCTGTGCATACGCCCATTGGAATAGCGGCAGGAAGTGTCAACGACAGTGGTCTGATAAAATAATGACCATATACATGAATCATGAAAGGAAAGTGACATAATTCAGCCTAGATTCCATACGAAGGTATCGAGAGGTTCATTAATGTGCACTCAATGGCACCAAAGATTTAGAACCAGGTAGAGACAGCAGCTGGAAAAGTGCAATGATAATGAGTTATTAGGTACTGGAAATGGGCAGAACTATTAGACACAGAAGAGTTACTAAACACTGACAGTTTCAGGCCAATAAATGAAACAGTACTATTGGATAATTCGGATTAAAACAAACTGGGGAAGTGGTTTGACATGTTGTATGCTTGGGAGGCACTTGGGATATAGGGGACGGGGCTTAGAATCTTCTCTTAAAGGAAAATAGCAGCCTAAGTGTCTTATTTAACAATGCTGTCAATTGGAAAGATTATACAGCATCTGTGATAAAGGAATAAGCATGGTACAATGGGGGAATAATAGTGAAACAGGAAAGTGAGAGTACTTGGAGGAAAACCTGTCTCGGTGCTACTATGCCTGCCTCAAGTCCCATGTGGACTCAGATGGGACTGAACCCAGGCGTCCAGAGAGTCTGACAAATACCTGAGCTATGGCATCGCTGAAAGTAGTCTAAAAATGGACTTACAGTCATCTATTATGTCCAATGACAGAGAGACAGCACACCTAACTATGTAAGCTGGATGGATGTAGTCCTAGTGTGTAGTTGACTGAACTTATGTAATTCTGGTTAAAGGTTTGTATCTGATGATAATTTGTGCAGCTATATCTATAGTATCTTATATTAAAATATTGTATTCTATTACCTTCTATTAGTGCATTACTATTATATTATTGATAAATTTACTTTATTGTGTATATGAGTTTCTGCATATTGACAAGTCTAACGTTACCATGTAACTATATGGGCGTAAATAAGTAAATAAAATAAATATTATTGTACTCACCGAGGTACTACACCCGCAATAACCATGGATTCTTGGGGGTGGGAAGAGTACATTTAATGCGCAAACTGAACAAATTACATTACTAAACCACCACTAGTTATTACCCTAACTCATCTCTATATCACACCGTTATAGCCCGTAAAATACCAGAAAGAAACATAGAGTAAAAGAATCGCAATTCACAGAAATGTTATGAATGTACTCCGTCATCGTTTCACACACACAGACACTTAAATATCTCACCTTTTGATTCTTACTAAACACAGGTTCGACGCCACTTCTTTATCAGAGTTAGTTATTGGGTCCCATTCCGTAGTTACGGAGCTCAAAGAAGAAGTTGGGAGGGTAACAGTGGGCATTTTTGCCATCGCTGTGCGAAGACTCCCGGCAATTCTATGATCACCAATACTTACTCACAATGGAATGTGACACACAAACCAAATAACTTCGGCGAACACCCATTCTAATCTAAGCCAATCTAATGTAAATCTAATCGACATGTACAACCCCCTTGATGCCCATTTACTTCTTCTCGCGTTGACGATTCTTATAACTGGAATAAAAAAAAAACCTATTTCTCACCACAGAGTATAATGCGCACTACATACGCAGGTATTAGACACGAACTCCATGGACACTAATTTCGGTAGGAATAGCTAAATACAAACGCTTAAGGTAGCAATGTTTCCAAAATCAGTGACCGGGTTTCCTTAATTAAACACATTTTATCGATCACATAAATTCTCATTCGTGTTGATGAATACTTTAATGATTTGTGCAGGATAACAGACAAAGCAAATTCAACTGTAATGAACATAGAGAAAGTCCGTATAATAATCATAAAACAATACAAATGGAAATCGAAAGCTCCATATTATGTTAATCAGGGGAATTTTTATTAACCAGCAGTCGTGTTATATGTTTCAGTTTTAGTTATATACTATTTTCTATTAAACACATTTTTTACGATGACGTCAAAACATGTAGTAAAGTATGTTCGATTTCAACGGGAGGCATACGAGGAATGTGCTGCCTGCAGAACATTTGTTACTGACGATTAAATGTTACTTATTGGGCATCTTGATAGAACTATTTGGACAGTAACTTGCTCTATTCACCTGAAAATATATGATAATCCCGCTATTCCGTTGGTAAATATAGCAGCACCATGTTCTATATGGCTGTGGGTAGACACATGATCCGTGGATATGGGTAGTTATATTTACAAATCACTGGTGCTGCCTGTGCACGCAATACAAACGGAGTGAATATGTATGTACGTGAATCGATACGCGTTTAGAAAGTACGTCGCAGTGTATCAGTAAAACCTCTCACATAGACGAGTGCGGAATACGATGGCAGCTGCTAGCAGTAATGTACCCATTGTGAGAAGAGTACTTGTTGGTTTAGGGGCACATAATGCATGTGGTAAACCTAAAATAGCGGACTTTTTAACATGTTTAGTACATCATTTCTCACCCAATAAGAAATCAACAACGATAAATTGCAAAGTTCAAGATGACTTGCTGTTGCTGTACTCTCAGAACGAAGGGAACATATTGAGTGATGAAAACAAACAAAATACGGGGGCAGTAAATGATGAACTGGATTGCGTAACACTTTATGTATGTCCCGAATTTGATGCAAAACCTTGAGGTTTTTGGACGACTAAAACAGGATTATTTACTGACGCGCATCGGTCATTTTTTTGCAGCATTCACCAGAATGTCCCGTGTGGAGACTGCATCAATGTAGCACACCTGTAACACCACCACAAGAAAGAGGGATTTACGTTGGAGTTGCAGTTCTTGTGGAATCGTTTGATTCGTATGTTCTGATGACTCAGCGCTCTGATCACATGCGTGTTTTCCCCAGGGCATGGGTACCACCTGGGGGGCATCTAGGTTTGTAGCTCCACCCATGAAACATTTGCTGAATGTGACTTTTAAGCAATATACAAGGTTTATGACAAGCCTTGTAAGCAGACATTCCTGTGTTACTTTGCCATGTCACAGCATCCTACTTCAGAAATTACCCTCATATAACAAGGGTGCAGCTGTGGAGTTTGAGAAGAATTATACGTAAAGCAAATGAATGTATTTGCATGTTGAAAGCTGTAAATGAATGCCTGAAACTTTGATGGTCTTAATATCATCATCTGCTTTACATGACACTATGTTTTCACTAATTGGTTATAACATTGATTAATCACTGCACAACTAATTCATGATGATAATTTCACATGAGTTAAACATTTAAGTTACTAAATACTGTTGATAAGTTACATAGATTTGTTTCATGTAAGTGTTATGTGGAATGACAGTCCTTTATGAGAAGCTAATAGCGACCAAGAAATTCCAAGCCTTTTTCGAACACAAATGTTTTATAGACTCAGCCTGGAATTGGGTTTTTACAAGTTGTTTAGCATCCTGTTCAACATCCATGCTGGAAAAATGCCCACTGTTGGTTACTTGTGATGACATTGTATCCATGGCAGCCACCATGCAAATTTGTGGTGCCTCCCTGTTATAATTCTGACCCAAACTACACCCTACCCAAGGAAACACTATGCTTCAGTTGACTTTGACAGTTCTAGTTTCACTCTCTTCGTCCTCACGGTTTCGTTGGCGCTGCCACCATTCAGTTTTGAGTTTAATAGCAGATTATTGAAAACTGCTAGTACTAATATCATTTTGGCCTTTGGAAAGATAGGTGCCTGCGAGCGGCTTTAGTCTGAAAAATATTCTATCAGTGCGTGTAGCTAGCCAGGAACTCAAGGACATCATAATGCAGGAGTTATGTTCTGGTTGCTGAGTAAAATATTTAACTATACTGCTAATAGTATAGTCTAGTTTACTAAAGCTGTCTAAGTACAGGGTTAAGCTAGGGGCAATCATATAATTTTACAATAATTACACAAGTTTACAGTAAACACCAAAATTTGTAACAGTCAATCAAAATATCTGCCTTGCCTCACTTTCACTATAACCCAGTGCAGCATCGGAAATTTAGAATTTGGACAACAAACAAAAGTAGCCAATTGACGTTAAACCAAAAGTGCTCAACTTGACATGGGATTTACCAAAAGGAGTACAAATGTCTAAATACATTCAGCATTACTTACCTTGTGTTATTTGAAGCCAGACAGATCTTGTACACACAATGGTAACTTCTTGTAAATATCAAGCTCAGAGCCATCTCCATGTATGTAGCAATGTTTGATGTTAAGGTATGTAAATGATACGTGAGCGTGTCTTCTCCTCCTCCCACAATGAGGACATGACATGCCATGGTGTCAACAGACCCACTTACCATTAACTGTTCACTGTGGTTATGACTGATCTAATTTAATTCATTGCAGAAGTGGGAGAATCACTCATACATGGTGCATTAAGAGAACTTGAAGAGGAGACAGGACTTGTGTTAGATTCCAGAAACACTGTAACTCGTTTGTTGTGTCTTTGGGAGTCGGTGTATCCACCCCTGATCGCCGTGGGTGAGCCTAGGAATCACCATGTTGTCCTTTATTTCCATTCAAAATCCTCAGAAACCTGGAAGCAGTTACAAGCTAGAATAAAAGTGAGCTGCATTCAGATACTATTTAACAGTCTGCTTAGTGTTAAGTAGTCTGGTTAGCTGTAAAATTACACAAACCATTTCTTTGTAAATGTATGGTAATACATGATGATTCAGACAGTAGGATTAATGAAATGGAAGTATGCAGTTTGAAATAGCCAACAGGAACTGAATAATGATAGTTTATTCTTGATTTAGGAACTTTAAATTGGTAACCTTCATGGGATGATTTAGTGAATAATACAAAACCGTGCTGTACCTTGGGCAGTTAGTTGCTAGCTTCTCAATACAGATAGATGACTGCTTAAAGGAAAAGGTTAAATATCATGCTATGTGTAGTGCTCATATGTTACATTTATTTGCTTTCAGCTAGACCCTAAGGAAGTCCGAGCTTGGACATGGCTATCACGACATAATGTACAGTCAATAAAATCAGGACACAAGGGAGTTGAAGTAATACAGCAGTTTGTTGTTGGAGAAGATGGACAGACACGTCCTGCAGAACTGAACATCCACAAAATGTTCTATGCCGAGTTTTGGCAGAGTGGGGAGATTTACACAGGATCACAGCTGGCACTCACAAAGTGGCTGGAATGTTGGACAGAACCACCATATGGCACAATTTCCAGCAAGATGTAAATTATCTTAGACCAAGGTGTTTGTCATAGAACAGTTCTGACAGTTATTTCTGAATCCATCTGTGACTCTTGGGAACCCTGAATAACCTACATACTTAATTACATATCTGAGTGGAAGTATAAAGTTCAAAAGGAATACAGTCAGTAGTGTATCTGTCCTAATATAAGGCAAAAATTTTAAGTGCATTTGCAAAATTGTGGAAAGAGACTATTAGCTCTGTCATGTCTGTCCATCCGCATGGAACTTGGCTCCCACTGGAAGAATTTTCATGAAATTTTATATCTGAGTATTTTTTTGAAAATCTGTCAAGAAAAGTCAAATCTCATTAAAATCTGACAAGAATAATGAGTACCTTACATGAAGACCATTATACATTTTTTATTATATCTTGCTCAGTAGTTATTAGAATCAGAAAAGACAGAAGTTGTAGAGAGAATCAAAACACACTGTGTATGTTCAACAATGTTTTTTTTTTTTTTAATCTTGCCATTTATGAGGTAATATGGAAAAATTTTGTGGAGCCAGGCAAGCCACAGATGACAGTATGGTGCATGCACATAGCATGCTGGATATCTAAGGCTACAAACACACACTCAGAGTATGTACTACTTAATGGCTTTTCCACTGCAACAGTGGTTGCATGCACACATCTCATTGTTACGGTATATGCACATTGCCTGGCTTGTTGTAATTTTGATTAGACAATACTGTGATATTTATAAAAGGAAGTACAGCAGACCCTTCTCATTCATGGGTTTGTGCATCATAGTTACACGTATTCGCGGAAGAATTACTGTGGCAATCTTCATGCATCGCAGTGTACACTGCTTACTCACACATGATTATGTTTACATAGGCATGGAGTAATGCACAGGAGGCTGCATCTGTATGCCTGTCTCGCATGGTAACTACCGTATGGATTGCACTTCTGTACTTTTTGTAGCCTTTATGATTGTCACATTTGTCCTTTAATTACGTCTGAAAAGCCTAAGGTAAGAAGAAAAAGGAAGTGATGTCTCAGAGAAAGTGGAGGTGCTGGGTAAGTGGCAGTGGGGGAATAAGCACTGCTCTTGTCACATGCCACAATGTTGTAAATGAATTATAACTGTTTGTTTTACCAAGACAAATGAAAACAAGATCAGGGAAAACTATAGGGCTAGTGCTGCACTGAGTCAAAAAGTTTCTTGTGTAAGTCACTGTGACCCCTTTTCTTGAAAACACAGAAAGGCATTTTGTGTGTGTGTGTGTGTGCGCGCGTGCACGCACATGCACGCCTGCACACAGCAGCAAGATCAGACACGGAAATTGTTTTGAGTCAGAGGTGCTGTAGTGAGGGAGAAGTCGTTGCCAGTAAAGGCTGGTTTCAAAACTAGATGTGAAGTCCAACAATCTAGCAGCTTTCAAGGGCCTCCTTGTCCTTGATCACTCCCCAGGATATCTGCAGCATTTTCCTCACCCACCTCAAAACCCTAATTGAGTATCTGTCCAAAAGCACCACTTCACTCCACCACTTAATGAGGGAATCACCACAACAATCATTAGCTATTACATTTGCCATATCTTTTGCACTATCGTGGATGCAAGTGAAGAGACCTTTGCTAGTGTCAGTGAATGCTGGAAGTCATACAGCACAGCTGACTTGCATACCAAATATAAAGAAGTCCAATGACAAGCCTGAAGCAGTTGACTTCCATGGATTCCACAACCAGCAGGACAAAGTAAGGGACATCATCATATTATCCCATTCATTTCCAAAAAGATTCCCAGGTTCAGAGGTTGATATCCATAAAGTTCTTGACTCTTGTACTGCTGAGTTAACTGAGGATGACCTTGGAGAGATGACAGGATGCAGTGAACCAGATGACAAAGATCCTGACGCTGTTGTGCAGAGGCCTCGGCTGATTACTAGGGATCTAAGAAAGACCAATTCATGGACAGGTGCCTGAAATTTAAGCATGAGATGAAGGCTGTCATGGAACCATACGAGGAAGTGTGTAAGGACATGTAGAGAAAGGCAAAGCATTCAAAGACCACCTCTTCTCAAAGTCTCCCGTATACCCCCTGCCATTGTTTGACCAGCCTGACAACTTTCAGCCAGGAAAACCAACTTCATTCCAGTACAACACCCACATTAATGTTTTTCTGTTTATCATCATTAATTTATTATGCACATCATGTTTCATGTGTGTTTGTTTCTCCAACCCCACTTATCTCATTGGGTCATAACTTCACGCATCACACTTTCGCCATTTGTAGTATTTTTCTGTAACATAATGCTTAAAATGACAGGGTTAAAAATCTTTAACAGCTTTACTGACTTAAGTCATCAGTACATCAGTGTGCAAAAAAAAAAAACAGTGTGGTTTTAATTCAGTGTCCATGTGCTGACAGTCACAGATGTATAATGAATTTTAAGGCCATCTATTACTAATTTTGTATGGATGAATGAAACGAAACAGGATTCCTAAGAACAGGAGAAGTCTGATGACCCTGTACACAAAGAATTCCACTAAAATGTACTGATGATTTAATGAGATAAAATTAACTGTTTCTTGCAAACAGTTATACAACATTAAATATACCGCTAAAACAAGACCAAAAAAAAATGAAAATTCCCAGAAACCTGGATGACTGAACTGGCCTTTTTTAACATTAACCTCAGAACTAAGGCTAATACCCATTTTTTCCTAATATCCCCCCCCCCCCCCC
>Ga0268261_10001220_pt1 | contig 17398 bp, 9 predicted proteins | sample TergutNc150P1_FD_190353 | JGI IMG/M metagenome (GOLD analysis project Ga0268261, IMG submission 190353) | Nasutitermes corniger P1 segment gut microbial community from laboratory colony in Florida, USA - Nc150 P1 (SPAdes) (version 2) | ecosystem: Host-associated > Arthropoda: Insects > Digestive...
TTTACATGTCTTCACAGGCAGTATGTTGCTCATGAGCCATGGGTTAGGTGAGTCTGATTCATCATCTAGATGTCAGTCTTCAAAAATGAAGTGGCCATTACAACTTTTGTCAATTTTCTTGAGCCCTGCACTCCTTGCATCTTGCTGTGGAGAGCACAGCAGGAAATTTTATGCCATTTGAAATTTTATCTTTTCTGTAATATGTTCATTTTTTTAATGTGTTGCAGGTGAACGTCCTTACACCTGTGATTATCCTGGTTGTGCAAAAGCCTTTACACAGAGTGGGCAGTTGAAAACACATCAGCGACTACATACTGGAGAGAAGCCTTTTGTATGCTCAGAACAGGGGTATGTGTGATATGAACATGTAATTATAAAGTAAGTCATCTGCACTGCAAGTTGCACTCTAAAATGAATGAAATGAAAATTTTTTAGACTGGAATTTCAAGTGCGTATGTTAAGGTACCTTGCTAAGACACTTGTTGACAAGTGTTGACAAGTGTCTAGACTAAAATTAGACACCTGTAACTAAATGTTGTATGCAACTTCCCATGTACCAAATGCATGAATCAAGAAATCACATTCCATTTCCTGTGGTTTTAGACTTTCCATGTGTTATAGAACAGATTTACTTCTAAATAGAATTGTCCTATCTAGGAAATTATGTCTGCTGACGGTAGCCTACGTACAGTCTTATAGAAGAAATTTAATTTTTAGTTCTTTTAATGAATGGGGTTCTTTCATGTACGTTTGTCTGTCAGTTTCTCACATATGTAAAAATGTAGGCATTGAGAAATTTTACACTTATGTGTTATTATTAATTTGTAATATTGCCATAGCCTTTTGGATCACAGTATCATTGATAGCAAGTATGAAAACAAAGGACCTCAAAGCATTGATGTTTTACAGTAAAAAAAAAATTGAACAATAATCTAAACATGTTTCACCCCTGAAAAAGAATTTAGTATTATTTTGTTCTGCAGGTGCAACATGCGTTTTACACATGCTAACAGGCACTGTCCTGATCACCCATTGGCTACTCTTCGTCGTAGTGATGATTTTGTTTTGCGGCCTGTTGCCTCCAACCCAGAACAGTCTAGTGATGTACTTCGTTGGTTAGAGAGGTATGGAAGCTTAATTACATGTGCTTATAAATTCTTCTTTTCTTGCACATTCTTCTGTAAATGTGTATTTTTTTTACATTGTGTTATTTTTAGGTATAAAAAGGATCGGGAAGAGAGAACTCCATCAAAAAAGTCTGACAAGAAAGCAAAAAGCAGGAAGAGTGAACTGGAGAATGAATCTGCCCCCCCGGCACCAACCAAGAAGTTGAAGATTCGAAAGGGCTTGGTGAATGAGATGGAACAAGAAAATGTTCGTAAGTCCCCTAGAAAGATACAGTCTGCACATACCGTTAAGAGCTGGCAGCAGCCAAATAATGATACAGTGGTAGATACAAAAGAACAACTCTCACCCCATGCAACATCAGACACTGATTCGAATGACTTCGAAATTCCCAGCAAAAATGACATATCGAAGCACAGAAAGCTTGATACGTACCGTCAAGAGCAACCAAAGAAACGGTGGCTACGTGAAGCTTGCCAAGATCAATCACTTTGGGGTGAAAAGCAGGAATTAGCTCAACCCTTGCAATGGAATGATAAAGATGAAGCTGAGTGCAGTAGTCTGGATTCTATGTCTTACACAATGTTGACTCCTGTTGATGTTCTATCAAGATCAACTGACAAGGATGCCAATCTGACAAGGCCCACAGTTCTGATGCTGGCTTACAAAGAGGTATCTGAAGAGAGCTGTCAGGGTGACAGGTTTGTACCTTGGCCATCAGAGACAGGAAATAATATTCTTCCTGAGGATAATTTGAAGTGGATGGGTGCAATGGCACTCATGGAATTGGCAAAGACAGAAGGGGAGTACAGTACTGAAAGTACGGTCACACCTTTGAACTTGTCACAGCCTCGTTATTCTCAGCTATAATTATAAGCACCAGACCTGTGACTTTAAATTGTACAGGTATTAAAACATAACTGGGCTACTTGATCAGTGCTATTCACCATCAACAATGTAATTCTTTAGCAGTTACTTTTTTTTGACACTTTCCAATACGCAGGTACTTTCTTATGAGCTGTTTGTACAGTGTATGATACATATATATAAGTTATTTCTGAGGTAACTGCCATTCATCACAAAGTGACATGGGGTTCCAGGTAGTTGGTAAGTTAATTCTACAAATTGCCAGAAATGCTTCAACTGGGAGATGTGGTACTGCATTTTCTGAAGGGAACGTTCAGAACAAAGAAAGAGTGATTATATGAATTAGGATCAGTCTTCTGAAACAATGGGGGCACGCAGTGGCACAGTTGGTTGAGGCACTGCACTACAGGCCGGAAGGTCGCTGGTTCAATTCCCGATGGTGTCAATGGAATTTTTCATTAACATAATCCTTCCGGCCGCACTATGGCCCTGGGGTTGACTCAGCTTCTGACAGAAATGAGTATCAGGAATATTTCCTGGGGGTAAAGACGGCCACTGCATAGGGCTGACAACCTTACCACCTTCTTCTGCCGATTGTCTTGAAATCTGGGAGCCTCAACCTCCTGGAACCCTCAGGGCCTGTCCAGGCCTGTAATGGGATTGCTTTACCTTCTGAAACAATAAAGCTGGTGACAATGGTTTTCTCCAAAACATTGGTGCCCTCTACCAAATTACTCCACAGCACCTCTTATGAGACATTAATTAGTAGTCACTACTGAACTTCATATTTCATGACTATATGGCGGCTTGCATTGTGCTCAACATCACACAAGATCTGCACACAGTAAATGGCCAACATATAAAAGTTTATCCAGAAGTTTCCACACTCACTGCTAGGAACAAGAATGGGCAATTAGCACTGTTTTCTGCCACTAGGTGCAGTAGTACTGTTATCTTCTGAGTCAGTCTAGGTAGTGTTGCTTATCAAGGGACATGTATGGTTGTGGATGTTAAGTGCCATCTGTAATTTTGTAATGGCAAACAATGCATTTCCATTGAGTTTTTCTTCAAACTCAGGAACACAGTAGCAGAAATGCCTGAAATGCTCAAAACATGTTTTGGTGACAATGTCATGGGGATAACAGACTTTTGAGTGATTTTCTTGGTTCAAATGTGGGAAAATTTTTGTTGAAGATTGTGAATATTTGTGTAATCACTCCAGAGGTTGTATGTGTGAAAACACTGAGAGTTTCAGTGTAGTACCATTTTGAAGATAGCTGCCAGATTAGCCCTCTCATATGGAATATGCCAGTGCAATACAAGGGAGGACTGAACATGTGGCTGACCTCCACAGAGTTGGTGCTGTGGTTGCTCATTGACAAGTAGAAACATTTTTTGGTCACTAAAAATATGACCATGGTCCCTTGTGACTTCTTCTTGTTTCCAAGAATGAAAGTGCAGCTATGAGGTGTAGTTTTCAATATATCCTTAAAATTCGGTAACAGTCACAGACCATCCTTGATGTAGTTCCAAAAAGCCAGTTCCAGCAGCGGCAGAAACACTGGACACATTGCACGAACTCAGAAGGGGACTACTAGGACCAATAACAAATGTGACCATGGATATCCTGTATGACTCAGTCTGGAATCTGGATATATCCTTGGTACTGAAGTGTGGCATGAATTCTGTACTTGGTCCTTTCAAGACATTTGTAGGCTGATGGACTTTTGAACTTATTATGGCTCCCCCACAACAAACTAAATGAACAGCACTTACTTCAGGAACATTTTATGTACACAGTTTGTTGATGGTGTCACAGTTTTATGCATTGATTAAAAGACTTGGATGTCATAGATATGACAATGCATATATCCAGTAAAGTGTTTATTGTCATGAATGCATGTAAGTGGAAGTATATTTTACTGTAATATATGTAGATATTTCACTTCACTATACTCTAATCAAGTTGAGTGAGTCACTGGACTGGTTTATGCCATTTGTCAATTCCATGTGTGTTACTCAAATATCATAAGATAATAAAACTATATTTCACATTAGGAATCAGTTTAATGCACCATCCAACTGAAAATGTTGGTGTAGTGGCTAGAATGTGAGCTGGACACCTGAGGAATCAGGGTTAAATTCCTGACAGGGCAAGAGATTTTTATTTACTGCAAAGTGTCTGGACCAGCTCTGGGGTCCACCCCGCCTGTTATTCAATGGGTACTAGGGTAAATGGCTAGGACATGAAGTTGAACACTCACCTCCATCTATGATCATTTCTGCAAGCTGGGAAATACAGATTCTGGCATAACCTAACAGTTTTTAAATACAAGTATAAAGGAAAAGGATTATTTTGTATGTGAATTCTTCTTACCAAATTGCAGTACAACTCAAAGCATTTTATTCATATTTGTCAACTCTTAAAAATCATGTCAGTAAGATGGCATTCAATTTTAATTACAGTTTGCTGCAATCAGGACTGAAAATTCCCCATTACACATAACATTTAAAGAGAAATTGCTGCCATGTCACCCACAGTGTTCTGCTTCCATTAGCGATAATTGTTGGTTGATTGTAACCCACAGCTTAATTGTGTTGTGACTAGGAACACCATAATTTTGTTTAATGTTCAGCTGCCAGCAAAGTAAATGCTGAGTTAAAACAACAGACTCATTGTTTTTTTAATAAATGTCCCTGTTAAAAAAGCAATACCTTCTGCAGACCAATATTCCGTGGTGACAAAATTGCTCTTAATGGAACTGCATGTGGGTTCTAGGGCACTTCTCCCACTCCAGTGGTTTGGGGCACAGTATTCTTTAAAGAACCTGACTGTTTTTTAAAACAGTCAGGGTTTTCTGCTGAACCCTGTACAACAGCCCATGGCAGCAGGGGTTTGGGGGCATTCTTCTTTTGATGCCTTTAGTGGTCACTTGGCAAACGTGTGAAAACTTTGTCCTTAGCAGTCAGAAGATTGTAGTGTTGTCACATCAGTTAACCAGGGAAACTCAGAGATGTTAAAAACATTAAACACTTGGCAACACTAATTAATGTACCACTTGACCTGACTGAGACTTGCTGAACAACAAATGACTACAAGCTGGATCACCCCACACACCACCTCCTTATTGCATAGCATTCTTCTGTTTGGTTTTCACTCAAGCTTCACAAAAGAGTAATATACATAATGCCCATACTAAGAAAGCATGGAGCTGTACCTGACTCTTACATATGCCAGGGATCTTAATTAAGCTCAGGGGCAACTTTACCATTAACTGTAACAATTTTATTACATTATCCTTGAAACTGAGACTAATGGATGTATGAAAGTTGTTGCTTTCAAGGGATAAGCACAAGAATATTTTGTTCCTTTCCCTTTTTCAGAATTTTTATCAATTTAATCTAAATTTCTGCCCTTGAGTTTCAATATGATTTATTGTTACTTTATGATTATTTCATGTTCAGATGCATCGGAAGATAGCATTCATTATTCACAATATTTGTGGCTTGGTTAAAAACAAAAAAGCAGATGTGTATTGATGAGATGGGCAGGACAAGTATGAGTAACACATGGAAATGAAAAATTACTACCAAATTCTAGTTCCATTACGTGAAGGGAAGAGATCACTCAGGAGGCCAAGGGATAGGTAGGGGGATGTGGACTGGATTTATCTGGCTCAGGATACATGGCTCAGGATACATTGGATTGGCTTGGAAAACACACTTTTCGATTGCTGAGCTCCATAAAAGGAAGGGAATTTCTTGATGAGCTGAGTGACTTAGTTTTTTAAGAAATTAACTTGTGTATACTTCTTTAATGATAACTGATTTTCCCCACTGTGAACCATCTCCAGATTATCAAACACTGCACCGGGCTCGTGAATTTTGCAAGTAGACTGGGCATTGTGTACCACAGTTCACGCAGTTTGGAAAGTGTCAGGATATTTCTATAATTATTATATTCAATCAGGATGTAACATTCATATGAACTCACACATAGTGACAGAATTTAACCTTTATAAATATCAACAGGCCTCATACACTCTGGCAGTTTACTTGCTTATTAGATCTGAGCTATATAATTGATAGAATATGATATAGGACATACTTTTCTCACTGACAATAATTGCACACTTTTAGTTTAATGCTACATTATTGCCAGAGTCTTACATTTCTTCAGTTGACCTTTACTAGCTAAGTATAGCTGCTGCATTTTATGATGCAGTATGTGCATCCTGTGTAGTCTAACAGTGATAAGCATGTAAAATGGTGTATACTTACTTCAAAGGCTGTAATAAGGGACACTGAAAGCTAAAAGTTTGTAAAGTTCTTAAACATTATCTCCTGTGCTTTAAATAAACATGCTAGTTGTTACTATCCAAAGAATTCTGAGAAGTTACCATTCACACCTGCCAACAGAATTAATCAGAAAAAAATGTTGACACTAAAGACAAATGATCTGTTGTTCTTCAAGGTGTGATACAAATGAGATTATGCCTGGATTTTTATTTCATTTCATATAATTCTGGTTTCAGTGTTCCATGAACTGTCTTTATCGTATAACTTTACACTTGTGCTTTTTCCATCTGAATTCAAAATGGAAATTTCAGAAATGCCAGTAAGGAAGAAATGAAGGTTAGACTGAAAACTTGTGCTTTATAGGAACATAACATAGTTATGTATGAAAAAACACAGTTTCATTCAATGTGTCACAGTAAATTAGTGTAACAAGCTAGCTGTTCCTGTTAGTGTAATGACAGCAGTTTATTCCATCGTTGTGCCGTGATGTGTTGTTTTTAGATATTACTCTGTAGGCCTACTTGTTATTAACACACATCAACTGATGGCATTGTGATTGTGAACTAATGCTGACTAGGAAGACAGCTATAAATGGAATTAACAGATAGCCTGTAAGTTAGGTGGCAATTAAGTGCTGAACATTTAATGTAACTGTAACAGCTTTATTCTGTAGAAGTACGTGGTTTTAATTTTATATAATGTTATAATTTGATAAATTTTGATGGCATTTGATAGAAAATATTTGAGATGATAACACTTCAAATTTTACGTGGGTAGCAGTTTTACATCTGTTAATTCTGAACGGTCTCTGACAGTGGTATATTACACTTGGGAGTCATTTGCTCTCTGACTTTGTCCATTATTAACTGGATATGTTTCCATCCTGAGGTGAAATGCTGGTTGAGCACCTACTCAGTTGTGTTCAATAGAAAGAGCTTTTCTCAATCAATGGCCAGCCTCTGGTATCGTTTCGTCCACAAGAGATGAAATAAAATGTACAGGTCAATTGTCTTCTCTTTCTGTCTTAGTTTTAGTTCTCTGTGTATATTCCTACAGTTTTTATTGTGTATTGTCTGTTGTTTCTGGTTGAGATAACTTTATCCTAGGGGCATATATGGGCGTAATTAATTGACCAAGGTTGTGCAGTGATTGAGAATAGGTATGTCTTGTAGATTCTGTTGATTGGAGGCCTCCATAAAATTTCACCTGAGGTCAAAAACAGTTGAGTCTCTGAACTTTTTTTCTTTTCAGTACAAGGCAATGGATAAGGTTCAGAAGCCAAATAAGTCTAACTTAAACTTATTTTTATTCATTTGACTTAATTATTTGTGCTGCATATAATATTATTTTGGTGCTGTATTGGGTGTAGTTTTATACTCTATATGACCAGACACATATTTTGCTTATGGGGTGTAAATGAAGTCAGAGCACATCACAACATATTATTTCAACAGTATCGGTGACTCAGTTAATGTGGAACCAGGTTGATTTTTTTATAGATCTTAACGACTGAAATCTCATATCTCATTTACTTACTCCTTCACACACATCGCTACAATAGGGGACGGTGGATTATTTGTTTATGGATTTTGTGTTTGCTGGAAACAACAACTTCCTATTTAAACTTTGATTTTTAATAAGACTGAAGGTGAATGCTTCATCTCATATTTCTGGATTTTCTTCAGTTCTGACCATGTAGTTTGGTATTAGCTACTATGCTGTAGACTTGTATACTGGAGCTGCCTTGTTTCTATCTCTGCCAGGTTACCAGCCATCATGAGGGTTTTGTTGTTTTCTTGTTCTCCTAGGACTGTACCAAGATTAGGACAGACTGTTTCCTTTTACATACTTTCTGGTTCATCATTCACCAGTATTCTACCATCAACTCCGGACAGTTTGACAAGCTGACTATCATAAAATAAACCACCAAACTATAGCCAGTATTTGATTTTAGCCTGTTTTAAGCATACATAGCCTGTGTTCTTTGAGAAAGTCTGGTAACTTCAAGACTGAAAATATCCTCTTTTTATCACTTTTACTTCTGAGCACTGCTGATGTTACAGAACCACCCACATGCAGTCAGTTGAATATTTTGCATTCTTGTCCCCATTTCTTGAACCCTATAAACATGACATTTCCGTATCAGACATTCTGCTGGCTTGGAAAGGTGACTTTAATTCATGCTTCTGTTTCTAAAGAGCATGATTTCAATTGCTAATGACATGCATACTATAGGCTGCATGGTTTGGTGGATGCGTATGACATTATACCTGCTTGAGAAGTTAACAAGCATATGAATTACATGCAAAATGAAACCACTCTGTAACCACTGGCAAAATGTAATTCTGGCAAGCCTGCCAGAATGTGCCTCATTGTGCAGATATTTTTATAAAAGGACAGGATGATTAACATCTTTCTCACATTTCCTGCAGGCTCACTTGAAATTTTTTCCTTCATTTTAAAATTTGAACAGCATGGATATAGTGCCTTCAAAATCAAGATTCAAAAAACTCTCCTTTTTATTTTGAGGACTACATGTAGAGAGGACAATAACAAGCACCATTATATAGTTGTATGAGCTGTCTTAAAGGATGCTTCATAGTATCTATTCTAATCTTGCTTCAAACTCAGTTTAAACTTGCAAATACATCTTCGAGACTATACAAACATTTCATTTTAATCACTATTACTAATTTATGTCCTTGCTTGTATATACTGAACAGATGGTTTTGACACGTATAGCAAGATACGTAATAAATTTATACTTTCTCAACCTGGTTTCTCATGTGAAGTATTTTTGTGATAGAGAATCTTTGGTGCAGTGTATAAGGTATTCCAGTTACCAGTGTTACATGTCCTGTCACCGTTAAATTCAGATTTGGTAAATATTAGTCATGTATTGTACCTGTTATTACATTTTTAAATTGCATCCAGCAATGGATTGAAGCATAGGTATTAAAATGGAGCTTTTTAATGCTTTCTTTTAAAAACAAATGTATCAATGTATAAATAACTAAAATTAGTGTGAAAGCTTTAAGTCTGTATATTAGAAATGTCTATATTGTAAAATTGTATTAACTTGAATTTCACTGTCACTTTAAATTGGTTTGGGACCTTCTCAGAGTCTTTTTAGTGTACAGCTTTATTTTTCATAAAGAATACTTTATTCACCTTGTATTTATAATCTCATAAATAAATAAAGAATTATAAAATATTACTTCTTGTATTATTTCTTCCCAAGGAACTGGTTAAGAAACCAAAAACATAAAAAAATATGTATATATATATATGTGTGTGTGTGTGTGTGTGTGTAATTTATATATGTAAATAGGGAGATATATACATACATTAAGTGGTAAACATATAAACATATATGTGATGAGTGGAAAAATCATGAAATATGTTTATTAATATTCTCTGTGCTCCTGCTTCCTGCCCTCCTGCAGATGTTAAAACATTAGATTCATAACTGGTGTGCATGTGAGGGCCTGTGTTGACATGATGCAGATGGGTTTCAAGATCTAGACACAGGCTTAAAATAAAATTTAAAAAAATGCAATTACATCTGCATGATAGGCTGTTCCTTATGTGCAGAAATGTTTGACAAGTGATGAGGAATATGATATACTGTGATGTAGTCTGCTGAGGAGCCTGAGTATATGCAGGGGTGAAAACTTTTTCCCTAAGTTCAATTAGCAATGGGCCAAACAAGGGACACATTTCTCACTGCTTTTTAAGTCTGCTTTAGAATACGTAATTGGAAAAGCACACCTGTCACTTGCTACCTCATTTTTAAACTTTGGAAGGACCCTTTCTTATTTGAATGAATGTGTTTATTCCTTCCACAATTACTACTGTCAATAGAGACCAATAATTAACCAATTAACTCAACACTTAATAATATATACAATCAGCTACATTAAATCAAATATTTATTAGTTGAGTCAAATTTCCAGAAGGCTGCATCTGCTCAGCATTGGTTTCCAAAAAATGTTTTATACATTCTTTACCTCAATCTACCCCCTTGTTTCTAGCATTAACAAACATTCCTCTAATCACTGTAAACCATGTACATTTTCAATTCTTATCACTCTACTTCATTTCTTTTCTTCAGTCATTTACATGTTTTGGCTATGGTGGAACATCCTCAGGTAGAGTAAAACTGTATGCAAAGACAATGTAGGAATGTAAATGTAATATTATTAAAAACAGATTTCAGTTTTTGTCACATCAGTTACGTTCATGTATTTATATTACATTACATTTTAAAATGTTAAAATTATCACTGGTAAAGATTGTCATATAATGCAATATTAAAATATAGCAGACATATTCCAAAGGTTATTACATGCAGACGGTTAAAAAATAATGTTGTGCAACAAACCATGTGATAAACACAGGGTTGCACTAAATCTTTGAAGTAACAGTAGAGAATGAATGTACTAATGCATGGGTCTAATCTGTACCACCCCCTTCTAGTTATAATGTTACAAAAATAATACAACACAGTAGGCAGTGAGATACAGTAAGAAGACTGTAGTTTATTCTACAAAATTCTTTAAGTAAACATTAGTGTACTCTGCATTAATAGCAATACCTGTTAGTTATCTGTACAATAAAATTAAATTTAACAATATTACAGGAAATAACAGTGGGATTATACCCCCTCTGGCCAAGACAGATGTACATTAGTTTATGCAGCCCATATATAATTTAATGTTCTAGCATTATACATGTATATATAAGTTTACTGCACCATGTATTACAAATAAACATTTCATTTATAATCTTATACAATACATACAGAAGTTTTATCTATTACTATACAACCAGTCCATATAATGGATTCCTTAAATCTATGGCTATTTAATGCGTATGAAATTCAGCCACCCCTTGATCTTCCTACCAGGGCACTGAGCTTCAACTTACATGTCTCTTTTCTCTATTTTCAAGGACACTGCCTAGCATTTATATATATAAAATTTATTTGAAATTCAACTACTATATTTGAATATAGCAGTAAATGACAAGCCAGTCTTGCCCATAATGTTTTTAGTATTTTCTCTTTAATATTACAATATAATATATGAACACAATGGGTGTGACAAAAATTGAGATCTCAGTTTTTAATATTACTACATTGACAGTTGTACATACTCTTTTCCTATAGGTGCAATCACTGAGAATGGCTTAGCATAGCTAAAATATATATTTGGTTTTTGGATTTTTTGTTAATAAGTGTTGCTAGACACAATTATTGTTGTCTAAGTATAAAAACACAATGGGATGAACATTACCAAATTGCTGGTGTCACAGTGACATCAATTTTTGTGTGTCCTGCTACAGTTTCTCAAATAGCATTGAACATATGAAACTGTCCACCAGGGTTTTAAACACTTCACAGTGAATATGATACATGGGATGTCTGAATCACTCATTTCAGAATCAGTTGCATTCTTAAACACAACTCTGTCTTTGCCATGTGCATAGCTACCAAGATTATGTGCTTCGGTCCTATCAATACAACTCAGTTTCCAGTAATTCTCTGTCTTTTTCAAGCTCTAAGCTAATCTGACACCTGGCTTCTTGCTCACACTCTGCATTATTTCTTCATAAGCCTTACGATAGTTTTGTCGGACTTATTCTTGGTCTGTAAGATTTGAGTTCTTTCTTGAAACTGCTAGTGTATTTCTTCACCCATGCCTTCTGATTTGGTATAATTACTCTGCAACATTTAATTAAAAACAAGCTGTAAAGTGTCACTGCTTTAATACACAGTAGTGCATTCTCCTAGGTAACTTGTTCTCATACACCTTCTAGCAATGTTCTTCCTATAATGTCAAAAACCAAGTTTTACACCCATGGCAAATGATGGGCCAAATTATGGTTTTGAATGGTTATATTTATGTTTTTAGATAGAACATAAGGAGACAAAAATTTCTCAACCAAATGGTTGCTGCAGTATCCTAGTTTAATCTGTTTCCATAAACACAACTAATGGAAACACTCTTTGCACAAAAAAAAACATTAGTGGTTTTGTCATGGTGATGGTTGAGGAAAAGTGGTGATTTGTACAAATAGGCGCTGTATTGTCTTTCTGTAAATAATAATGCACAGAGCCAAAACGGAACAAAATATTAGGAAGAGAAGAATTTCATGCATAGAGTCGAATACTTTCTGTCCGGTATTAGAAGGAATGGCATCAGCAGTGCAAAAGTCTTATTATTGTACCTACTTATAAGAAGGGTAATAAAAAGCAATTGTAATAACTGAGGCTTAAATCTGTTTTAGACTCCATAACAAAATTTTTAATTCTTTCAACATTCTTCTCTGCAAGTTAACTATATATGTAAGCAAAACCGCTGGAGACCATTGATGTTGTTTTTGATGGCTTGTCAAACACTTGAAGAAAAATGGGAATACAGTGCAGCACTACATCAACTGTTTATAGGCAAGGCTATGATACAGATAAGAACGAGGTTTTATAACTACATTCTCCTTTAATTTGGTATAAACATGGAACTAGTTAGGTTAAGTAAAATGTGTTTAAATGAAACTTGCAGTGAAATCCAGATAGGTACACTTGTGTCTCATAAGTTTCCTTTTCAGAATGGTCTGAAAGAAGGCAATGCTTTATCACCATTTCTTTTTAACTATGCTTTCGAACTTTAGAATGTGTGCCAGTAGGAATGTTCAAGAAAAGCAGAAGGAATTTAAATTGGACAGGAAATGTAAGCTTTTGATTTAATGTAATTATGTTAATTTACTGGGAATAAACATAAATACTATCAGGATAAGCACAGTAGCAATATTAGTTGCTGGTGAGGATGTTGGTCTAGAAGTGAGAACAGAAAATTACGTGTTCATGATTCATCAACAAAATCAGAACATATAGACATCTAAGTAAGTCCTTTGAAAGTGTGGCAAAGTTCAAGTATTTGTGAACACCACCAAAACTGAATGTATGAATACAACAAACGCAGATTACATTCAAGGAATGTCTGCTACCATTTACTGTGACTTCTGTTGTGTTTCCATTTAATATCTAAAAACATAAAAATTGAATTATAGAAAGCCACAGTTGTGCCTGTTGCTTTATATGGGTGTGAAACTCGATATCTCACATTAACCCTTATACTGTTAACGTGGAAAATAAGGCAAGCTCCTAATAATGCCAGCAAATGGCAGATGGGATTTAAATCGGCGTTTAAAGGTTTAATAGAAAAGCACTGGATGAAGCTGTTTAGTATATAATGCTGAGCAAAATATTTGGGCCTAAGACGGAGAAAGGAAATGGCGTCTGAATGAAAACTCATACTGAGGAGGTTCATGGTTTGCATTCCTCAACAAATTCTGAGTTGCCAGCTGAAAGCAGAACCCACTTATACAATCTACATGAAGAATCTATATTCTGTAGTATTACTGCATATTAGGGCAGGAGTTGGAAATGACCTTCATCAACTGTCAGTTGTACTTGACACTTGGTAAAGAGTTTAGGAAAAATATATCAAGTTCTTGCCTGCAAGGTGCCGATGCTGTGTGCCTGATGATTTTGTTAAGTTTATCCTGTATATATGGACTGTCTTTTAAACTTCCCCGCACATAAGACACATAATATCGTATCAGGCAAATGAGCAGGCTACAAGGAACAACTAATTATTTGGTCCCTAGAAATGTGATTGAAGACAGTGTTTTAATTACTGGCTGTATGGGTATTTGCATTGTCTGTTGGAAGAACCCATATTACTTCACCTCATCACTTACATGATCAACAAATGGCATGAGAATTTGTCCAGTGTACCTCTTCAAATTTACTGTATCTAAAAATAATATGGGTCCAACTTTTCTTGTCACAGTGATGGCACACCATATCAAATGTTAATGTCAGGTAACAGCACCTCATTTATTAGTCTAGGACTGTGTAATGACCAGTAACTGTTATTTGGAGTAATTACAAAGCCATTCAAGTAAAACCATGCCTCCTGTGTAGAATAAGTTAGCAAGGGATTGACTTGACCAATACACACTGCTCCATAGTACCAGTTGCAAAAACAGCCTGCTTCTTTGAGTTATTGCACCACTGTAAATTTGTGCAATTGAAAATGAAGCAATTGTTTTTGGCTGCATGTACACATGACTTTGGTAAGCCAGTCTGTCTTACAGTTTTCATGAAGATGCTTCCAGTCCTTCTCTAATATCACATAATATTTCTTTTGAAAGAACATATATCTGATGCCACTTCTTTGATAAGAAGGACACTGTTCTTGATTTCAAACTTTCGCCATGCTTTGAATGTTGTATTCTTTCTTTTGGATGCTTCCCTGGTGTCTGAATTTTATGTGCTGTCTGGATGTAAGGTATGAGTGCAATCAAGGTAACCCACCTCAATTACATTCATGCCTTACACCCAGACAACATATGGCTGACTCAGCAGAATGCTGGCTAAACACAACATCAAAAGTGTCACTCTACCACCAAGGAAAATCTACAGCTACTTTCTACCTGTCAAGGATGTTTGGGATTAAGAATGCTGGGTGTGTACAGCATCCCATGTGAATGTGGCCACGTTGATAGTGGACAAAACAGCCAATCTATTTAAGTTAGAATCAAAGAACACAATAGACATGACTAACACAAACAGATAAATCAGCAGCAGCAGAACACAGCATCAACCAGGACCCTATTATTAAACTACAGGACACAAAACTCTCTGTGAAAACTGGATACATGGACCAAGTCATCAGGGAAGCTAATTGAACTGGAAATGCACCCACACAATACGGATAGAGATGATGGCCTGACCTTAAGCAAATCATGGAAACCCCTTCTGCACATGCTTTAAGAAAGGAGACAGCCTCCTGAAACATAATAGTTTGATCACCACCACTCCATGGCTCCCCTTCCTCGCCTGACCACAGAGCCGTTTTTCCCTCACATAATTGCTACAGGCCTCCACTTGGGGTCTTTGCCCTCCACAGCGTGTTCCTGTACTTGGAAACGTCCCTTTCCCATTTTGCCTTTCTTCTGATTGGCTCAAACAGTTTCAAGCCGAACCTTTAACTGTATAAATACCCTACCAATCTCGTCCCAGTTATTCTTCCTGCTTACACCACCTATGAAGATGGGACAGTGTGTTCCACAACGCCATCGTGTAAAATTCAGATGCTGGGGAATCACCCAAAACAAAGAATACAACAAAGGGAACTGTTGTTTAAAATTTGTTCACCAGTTAACACATTGATGACTTTGAAGGTGCCGAAACACTTGGACATGTTTTAAATTTGCCATGACACTTTATCTAGAATGTCTTCCTTATATAGCCTGCCACAATAAAAATCTTGTGTTTCCACATCCAGGAACAAAGACAACAATTTACTCCATAGCAAAGAGCTTCTATGTTGCACTGTATTTACATTCAGGAACCACAAGTTATGATTTATGTCATTTGCAGATAGTATGTTAAACATGACCCTATGACCACTCTGACATGACTCAATATGACCACACCTGCTGTGATAAGACTGTCTGTGCCCCATGCTCTGCTGTATCAGGTTGCCAAGTAGGTTCTGCTTTCAATTACCTTTACTATGAGGGTGACCAAATCAAGGAGGATGAGATGGTCAGGGCAATGCATATAGGGTTTTTGTAAGGAAACCAGATGGAAACTGACCACTTGGAAGACTCAAGCGCATATTGAAGGATAATATTAAAACAGATCTTACAGAAATAGAATGGGACGGCATGTCTTAGGCTGGAATCAGGACTGGGACAAATGGCAGGTTCCTGTGTATGTGTTGATGAATGGTTGGGTTCTGTAAAATGCAGGGAATTTCTTGACTAGCTGAGGAACTACTAGCTTCTCAGGAAGGACTCTGCTCTATGAAGTTAGTTAAGTTGATTACTTTGTTGCTGAGTTAGTTTGTTTGTTTAAAGTTTTCTGCATTGGCTTCTGTTCTGAGGCAGAAGTATAATGATCAGTCAAATAAAGATTTTCTGCACAGGAACAGATATTTAAACATAATTTATTTATCGGCCTACTATCAGAAAATGATGCTAAGGAGCAAAATTAAGGTCACTATAACCAATAAACATTATCAACATACAAAAATTTTATGTTCCTTTACATGATGTTTAGGTGAATAATTCACCCATTTTCCTAGGTTATGTTTCCAGCACCATTTGCAAGGCTGTTATCAAGCAGGATTCTAGCCCTAAGAAATACTACTAGAACTTTACTAATGAACTCTACAAAACAGAGTCCTCCTTGAGAATCTAATGCGTAGCTGCTCAGCTAGCTAAGAAACGAGCTGAATTATCTGGCGCCAGAAGGTTTATTATAGTGTTCACATGGGCCCTTTATTGAACCATGCTAATCATCTGACATCCATCCTCTGTTTCTTTGACATCGCCTAAATGGTATCCTCCCATAAAAATTATATAATTCAGTACATTTAATTTTTGTATAAACTGCAATTTGCAGAGTTTATACCAGGAGTAAGTGAAGCCTGCAAACAGGAAACACATTACTGTATTTGCTAACTACAGTCATTACTTACTGGACTGCTGATTATTATTTCCATGTTCAATTCCTGGAAATAAACCGAACTCTCACTGGACCAGCAGGGAAGAGCAATGTGGAGTAGATCTGTTCCAGAGGGTCTGTAACTGGGTACTGCAACTTGAAGTTCAGAAGAATACAGCACAGGGCAACGTGAAGGTCTTGTTCAGCAAAACGCATCCCTTTAAGGAAAAACGCAAGAGTTTGATACATGACTAGTCGATTCTCTTGAAATATGAAACATGTTTTGCTTATCAATTTTTTAACAATTCTTTTTCTCCTTTACATCCAGATAAAATGTGAAGTAACAAAACCGTCCAAAGAAGGTCACTCAGTAAATTACTAGCACATGGAATACTACACATTTCTTTCTTCAGGTAAAAACATGTTGTCTGAAGCTGTATTATATTTAGCAAGAAGTATGTCTACAGAATGGCTTGTGTGTAGGCAACATATATAGACACTTGGAATAGAAAGCAAGCACCTGGTGGACATGAGAGCCACCTAAGACAATGCAGATGTGAGCCCCAAATTTCACTTTCACTTATG
>Ga0268261_10001221_pt1 | contig 17395 bp, 39 predicted proteins | sample TergutNc150P1_FD_190353 | JGI IMG/M metagenome (GOLD analysis project Ga0268261, IMG submission 190353) | Nasutitermes corniger P1 segment gut microbial community from laboratory colony in Florida, USA - Nc150 P1 (SPAdes) (version 2) | ecosystem: Host-associated > Arthropoda: Insects >...
CATTTAGAATCTATATAACAGTACTGGCAGGTAAACGTCCTCACTCGTTTTGCCGGCGTTACATACCCACTACTTGGAAGAAGAAATATTTAAATTACAGACTACGCTACAGTGATAAAGTTTAAGTAGTGAAATGTTCGCGAGGCTGTACTGCTTCGTAATACTGCAAGGTAAGTCGTGCTGACATTTTAAACTACTAAATTATTCCCCTCCCGAGTCGAGCAGTTTCTAAACTAATTTTACGTATATAAATTCTAAATTTACGTGTACTGTTTATACCAAGAAGAGAGACAAGTAATTTGCTAATTGATAACCAATTGCATGCTTTCCAAATTCATGTACTTATTGTTGGAGGTAGGTAGTTATATTTATTTTATTTCCCTTTTAATATTATTACCCATATACAGTTTACCCTTATTAAAGTGCTTTTTACTTTATTGGATTGCTTTATGAATTATCCTGAAGTCGTCCGTGTATATAACCTGTAACAAGTGCAAGAGGCCAGGTTGGTTCATTATTGTCCATTGTTGGACTGGTGGCAGCAAATACTACTAGACCAATCACGACGGTGATAACGACAGTGTCCCTTAGGTTGGAGCTATTAGCAGATGAAGTTTGGCTGGGTTAGGGCGGAGTTTGGCTGGGTTAGGGCGGAGTTTGGCTGGTTTAGGACGGGGTTTGGCTGGGTTAGGAAGGAGATTGGCTTTCATAGGACGGAGTTTGGCTTTGATAGGACGGAGTTTTGGCTTTGATAGGATATCGTTTGGCTTTGATAGGACAGAGTTTGGCTGGGTTATGACAGTTTGGCTGTTAGGACAGTTTGGTTATGCTAGGACAGAGTTTGACTGGGTTAATAGAGTTTGACTGGTTTAAGAGTTTGGCTGGATTAGGAGAGTTTGGCTGGGTTAGGACAGAGTTTGGCTGGCCTAGGACAGAGTTTGGCTGTGTTAGAAGAGTTTGGCTGGGGTAGGACGGAGTTCGCTTTGTTAGGACGGAGTTTGGCGTTGTTAGGACGGAGTTTCGCTTTGTTAGGACGGAGTTTGGCTTTGTTAGGACGGAGTTTGGCTGGGTTAGGACAGTTTGTCTGCATTAGGACAGAGATTGGCTGGGTTACGGCCGAGTTTGGCTGGGTCAGGGCGGAGTTTGGCTGGTTAGAGCGGAATTTGGCTGAGTTCGGATGGAGTTTGGCTGAGTTAGGACAGAGGTTGAGTTAGGACAGTTTGGTTTTGTTAGGACGGAGTTTGGCTTTGTTGGGACGGAGTTTGTCTTGTTAGGACAGAGTTTGGCTGGATTACGACAGAGTTTGGCTGCGTTAGGACGGAGTCTGCCTGGGTTGGGACGGAGTTTGGCTGTGTTGACAGAGGTTGGCTGGCTTATGAAAGTTTGGGTTAGTACAATGTTTGGCTGGCTTAATACGGAGTTTGGCTGGGTTAGGACGGACTTTGGCTGGGTTAGGACGCAGTTTGGCTTTAGGACGGAGGTTGGTTTTGTTAGGACGGAGTTTCGCTGGATGTGGACGGAGTTTGGCTGGGTTATGGCGGAGTTTGGCTGGGTTATGGCGGAGTTTGGCTGGGTTAGGACGGAGTTTGGCTGGGTTAGAGCGGAGTTTGCCTGGGTTAGGGCGGAGTTTGGCTGGGTTAAGAGGGAGTATGGCTGCGATATGAGGGAGTGTGGCTGGGTTAGGAGGGAGTTATGCTGGGTTAGGAGTGAGTTTGGCTTGGTTAGGAGGGAGTTTGGGTGGGTTAGGTCGCAGTTTGGCTTTGTTACGACGGAGTTCAGCTTTGTTAGGACGGAGTTTGGCTGTGTTAGGACGTAGTTTGGCAGGGTTAAAGACGGAGTTTGGCTGGGTTAGGACGGAGTTTGGCTTTGATAAGACGGGGTTTGGCTTTCATAGGACGGAGTTTGGCTGAGTCAGGAGAGTTTGGCTGGGTTAGGAGATAGTTTGGCTCGGTTAGGACGGAGATTGGCTTTGTTAGGACGGAGATTGGCTTTGTTAGGACTGAGTTTGGCTTTGTTAGGACGGAGTTTCGGTTTGTTAGGACGGAGTTTGTCTGGGCTAGGACGGAGTTTTGCTGGGTTAGGACGTAGTTTGGCTGGGTTAGGAGAGTTTTGCTGGGTTAGGAGAGAGTTGGGCTGGGTTCGGAGGGAGTTTGGCTGGGATGAGGACAGAGTTTGGCTGGGTTAAGATTGGTTTTGGTAGGTTTAGGACGGGGTTGCCTGGGTTAGGAAGGAGTTTGGCTTTTTAAGGACCGAGTTTGGCTTTGTTAGGACGGAGATTGGCTTTGTTAGGACGGAGATTGGCTTTGTTAGGACGGTGATATGCTTTGTTAGGACGGAGTTTGGCTTTGTTAGGACGTAGTTTGGCTGGGTTAGGACGGAGTTTGGCTGGGTTAGGACGCAGTTTGGATGGGTTAGGACGCAGTTTGTCTTGTTTAGGACGGAGTTTGGCTTGGTTAGGACGGAGTTTGGTTTGGTTACCACGGAGTTTTGCTGGATTAGGACGGAGTTTGTCTGGTTTACGAGGGAGTTTGGGTTAGGAGGGAGTTTGGCTGGATTAGGAGGAAGTTTAGCTGGGTTAGGAGAGAGTTTGGCTGGGTTAGGAGGGAGTTTGGCTGTTAGGCGAGACTTAGGCTGTTAGGAGAGAGTTTGTCTTGGGACGGAGTTTGGCTGTGTTACGACGGAGTTTGGCTTTGTTAGGCCGGAGTTTGGCTTTGTTAGGACGGAGTTTGCTTTGAAAAGACGGAGTTTGGCTGGGTTAGGACGGAGATTGGCGGGGTTAGGAGATAGTTCGGCTGGGTTACGGGAGAGTCTTGCTGTGTTAGGAGATAGTTTGGCTTTGTTAGGACAGATTTTGGCTTTGTTAGGACAGAGTTTGGCTGGGTTAGGAGTGTTTGGCTGGGTTAGGACTGAGTTTGGCTGGGTTAGGAGAGAGTTTGTCTGGGTTAGGACGGAGTTTGGCTGGGTTGGGACGTAGTTGGGTTTTCATAGGACGGAGTTTGGCTTTGATAGGCCGGAGTTTGGCTTTGATAGGACAGAGTTTGGCTTTGATAGGACAGATTTTGGCTTTGATAGGACCATGTTTTGCTGGGTTAGGAGAGAGTTTGGCTCGGTTAGGAGAGAGTTTGGCTGGGTTAGGACGGAGTTTGGCTGTATTAGGACGGAGTTTGGCTGGGTTATATATTTTGGCTGTGTTAGGAGAGAGTATGGCTGGGTTAGGATAGAGTTTCGATGGTTTAGGAGAGTTTGGTTTAGGAGAGAGTTTGGCTGGGTTAGGAGAGGGTTTGTTTGGGTTAGTGAAGTTTGGCTGGTTAGGACAGGGTTTGGGAGTGGAGTTTGGCTGGTTAGGACAGGGTTTGGGTGGGTTGATACAGTTTGGCTGCGTTAGGAGGGAGTTTGTCTGGATTTGTCCAGAGTTTGGTTTTGTTAGGACAGAGGTTGGCTTTGTCAGGACAGAGTTTGTCTTTGTTAATACAGTTTAGCTTTGTTAGGACAGTTGGGTTTGTTACGACTGAGTTTTGCTGGGTTAGGACAGTTTGGCTGGGTTAGGACAGAGTTTGGCTGGGTTAGGACAGAGTTTGGTTGGGTTAGGACGTTCGGCTGCGTTACGACGTGGTTTAGCTGGGTTAGGACGTAGTTTGGCTTTGTTAGGACGTAGTTTCGCTTTGTTAGGACGGAGATTGGCATTGTTAGGACAGAGATTGGCTTTGTTAGGACGGAGATTGGCCTTGTTAGGACGGAGTTTGGCTTTTTTAGGACAGTTTGGCCTTGTTAAGACAGTTTGGTTGGTTTAGGACAGAGTTTGGCTGGGTTAGGACGGAGTTTTGCTGGGTTACGTCGGAGTTTGGCTGGGTTTAGGACGGAGTTAGGTTTGTTAGGACGGAGTTTGGCTTTGTTAGGACAGAGTTTGGCTTTGTTAGGACTGAGTTTGGCTTTGTTGGGACGGAGTTTGGGTTAGTACGGAGTTTGGCTGTTTTAGTACGAAGTTTGGCTGGGTTAGTACGGAGCATGGTTGGGTTAGTACGGAGTTTGGCTGGGTTAGGAGGGAGTTTGCCTGGGTTAGGAGGGAGTTTGGCTGGGTTAGGACGGCGTTTGGTTGTGTTAGGACGGAGTTTGGCTTTGATAGGACGGAGTTTGGCTTTGATAGGGGACAGTTTGGTTGTTAGGACAGAGTTGGGCTATGTTAGGACAGTTTGGCTATGTTAGGAGAGTTTCGCTGGTTTATTAGAGTTTGGCTGGATGAGGAAAGTTTGGCTGGTTTAGTGCAGTCTGGCTGGGTTAGGACAGAGTTTGCCTGGGTTATAACGGAGTTTGTCTTTTTTAGGACGGAGTTTGGCTTTGTTAGGACGGTGTGTGGCTTTGTTATGACGAAGTTTGGCTTTGTTAGGACGGAGTTTGTCTGGAGTAGGACGGAGTTTGGCTTGGTTAGTACAGTTTGGCTGGTTTAGGGCGTGTTTTGGCTGGTTTAGGGCGTAGTTTGGCTGGTTTAGGACGGAGCTTAGGCTGGAGTAGGACGGAATTTGCCTGGGTTAGGACAGTTTGGCTGGTATAGGACAGAGTTTGGCAGGGTTAGGACGGAGTTTGGTTTTTTGGGACGGAGTTCGGCTTTGTTAGGACGGAGTTTGATTTAGGACAGAGTTCGGCTGTGTTTGGACAGAGTTTGGCTGGTTAGGACAGATTTGGGTGAGTTAGGACAGTTTGGCTGAATTAGGACAGAGTTAGGCTGGATTACGAAGGAGTTTGACTCTGTTAGGACGGAGTTAGGCTTTGTTAGGAAGGAGTTTGGCTTGGTTATGACAGTTTGGCTGGTTTAGGACAGAGTTTGGCTGGGTTAGGACGGAGTTTGGCTTTGAAAGGACAGCGCTTGTCTTTGTTAGGACGGGGTTTGGCTGAGTTAGGACGGAGATTCGCTGGGTTAGGACGGAGTTTCCCTGGGTTAGGACGGGGTTTGGCTGGTTTAGGACGCAGTTTGACTGTGATAGGCCGGAGTTTGTCTAGTTTAGGGGGAAGTCTGCCTGGGTTACGGCGGAGTTTGCCTGTGTTATTGCAGAGTTTGGCTGGGTTATGGCGGATTGTGGATGGGTTAGGAGGGAGTTTTTCTGGGATAGGAGGTAGTTTGGGTGGGTTAGGAGGGAGTTTGGCTGGGTTAGGAGGGAGTTTGTTTTAGGAGGGAGTTTGGCTCGGTTAGGAGAGTTTGGCTGTTTTAGGAGAGAGTTTGGCTGGGTTAGCACGGAGTTTGGCTGGGTTAGGATGGAGTTTGGTTGGAATGGGACGGAGTTTGGCTTTGATAAGACAGAGTTTGTCTATAATAGGACTGAGTTTGGCTTTGATAGGACGGAGTTTCGTTGGGTTAGGAGAGCGTTTGGCTGGGTTAGCTTAGTTTGGATGGGTTAGGACAGAGTTTGGCTGGGATAGGAGAGTTTGGCTGGGTTAGAAGAGAGTTTGGCTTTGTTAGGAAAATGTTTTGCTTTGTTAGGAAAGTTGGGCTTTGTAAGGATAGAATTTGGCTTTGTTATGACAGTTTGGCTGGGTTAGGAGGGAGTTTGGCCGGGTTAGGACGGAGTTTGGCCGGTCTAGGACGGAGTCTGGGTTAGGACGGAGTTTTGCTGGGTTAGGACGGAGTTTGGCTGGGTTAGGACGGAGTTTGGCTTGGTTAGGTCGGAGTTTGGCTTTGTTAGATCGGAGTTTGGCTTTGTTAGATCGGAGTTTGGCTTTGTTAGGACGGAGTTTGGCTGGATTAGGACGGAGTATGCCTGGTTTAGGACGGAGTTTGGCTTGGTTGGGACGGAGTTTGTCTTTGATAGGACAGGGTTTGGCTTTTATAGGGCAGAGTTTTGCTGTGTTAGTACAGAGTTTGGGTGGGTTAGTACAGTTTGGTTATGTTAGGACAGAGTTTGGCTTTGTTAGGACAGAGTTTGGCTTTGTTAGGACGGAGTTTGGCTGGGTTAGGACGGAGTTTGGCTTAGGACGGAGTTTGGGTTAGGACGCAGTTTTGTCTTTTTTGGACGGAGTTTGCCTTTGTTATGAGGGAGTTTGGAGTTGTTAGGACAGAGTTTGGCTGTGTTAGAAGAGTTTGGCTGGGTTAGGAAAGAGTCCGGCCGGGTTAGGACGGAGCTTGCCTTTGTTAGGACGTAGTTTGGCTTTTATAGGACAGAGTTGGGCTTTGATATGACAGAGTTTGGTTTTGTTAGGACAGAGTTTGACTGTGTTAGAATGGAGTTTGACTGGGATAGGATGGAGTTTGGCTTTGTTAGGGCGGTGTTTTTTTCCTTATTTAGGACTGAGTTTGCGTTTGTTAGGACTGAGTATTGCTTTGTTAGGACAAAGTTTGGTTTTGTTAGGAGAGTTTGGCTGGATTAGGACAGAGTTTGGCCGGGTTAGGACATAGTTGTCTGGGTTAGTACGTTTGGCTGTATTAGTACGGCGTTTAGCTGGGTTAGTACGGAGTTTGGTTTTGTTAGAAGGAATTTAGGCTTTGTTACGACGGAGTTAGGCTTTGTTACGACGGAGTTTGTCTGTGTTAGGACGGAGTTTGCCTGTGTTAGAACGGAGTTTGGCTGTGTTATGACGTAGTTTGGCTGTGTTATGGCGGAGTTTGGGTGTTTCGACGGAGTTTGCCCTGGTTAGGACAAAGTTTGGCTGGGTTAGGACGGAGTTTGTTTCTTAGGACAGAGTTTGGATGTGTTAGGACAGAGTTTGGCTTTGTTAGGACAGATTTTGGCTTGGTAGGACAGAGTTTGGCTGGGTAAGAACAGAGTTTGGTTGGGTTATGACAGAGTTTGGCCGGGTTGTGACGAAGTTCGGCTGGGTTATGACGGAGTTTGGCTTTCTTAGGACGGAGTTTGGATTTGTTAGGACGGAGTTTGGCTTTGTTTGAACGTAGTTTGGCTTTGTTAGGACGGAGTTTGGCTTTGTTAGGAAGTTGTATGGCTTTGTTAGGAAAGATTTTGGCTGGATTAGGACGAAGGTTGTTTGAGTTAGAACGAAGTTTATCTGGGTTAGGACGGAGTTTGTCTGGGTTACGAGGGAGGTTGGCTGAGTTAGGGCGGAGTTTGGCTGGGTTAGGGCGTAGTTTGGCTTTGTTAGGACGGAGTTTGGCTTTGTTAGGACGGAATTTGGCTTTTTTAGGACGGAGTTTGGCTCGGATAGGACAGAGTTTGGCTGGGTTAGTACACAGTTTGGCTGGGTTAGGACAGTTTGGCTGGGTTAGGACAGAGTTTGGCTGGGTTAAGAGGGAGTTTGGATGGTTTAGGACGGAGTTTGGAAGGTTTAGGACGGACTTTGGCTGACTTAGGTCAGAGTTTGGCTTTGATAATAAAGCGTTTGGCTTTGATAGGACAGAATTTGGCTTTGATAGGAGAGACTTTGTCTTTGATAGGAAAGAGTTTGGCTGTGTTAGGACGGAGTTTGGCTTGGTTAGGATGGAGTTTGGCTGGGTTAGGAAAGAGTTTGGCTGGATTAGGACAGAGTTCGTCTTGGTTAGGACAGTTTGGCTGGGTTAGGACGGAGGTTGGCTGGATTAGGTCAGAATTTGGTTTTGATAGGACAGAGTTTGGTTTTGGTAGGATAGAGTTTGGCTTTGAAATTAGAGTTTGGCTGGGTTAGGAGAGAGTTTGGCTGGGTTGGAGAGAATTTGGCTGGATTAGAACAGTGTTTGGTTTGGTTAGGACAGTGGCTTTTTTAGGATTGATTTTGGCTTTGTAAGGACAGAGTTTGCCTTTGTTAGGACAGAGTTTCGCTTTGTTAGGACGGAGTTTGGCTGGGTTAGGACGAATTTTGGCTGGGATAGGACGGAGTTTTGCTTTGTTGGGATGGATTTTGGCTTTGTTAGTACGGAGTTTGGCTTTGATAGGACACAGTTTGGCTTTGATAAGACAGAGTTTGGCTGGGATAGGACGGAGTTTGTCTTTGTTGGGACGGAGTTTGGCTTTGTTAGGACGGAGTTTGGGTTTGTTAGGACGGAGTTTGGCTTTTTTAGGACAGATTGGCTGGGTTAGGACAGTTTGGCTGGGTTAGTACAGCGTTTGCCTGGGTTAGGACGGAGTTTGGCTGGCTGAGACCGGAGTTGGCTGGGTTAGGACGGAGTTGCGCTTTGTTAGGACGGAGTTTGGCTTTGTTGTGACGGAGTTTGGCTTTGTTAGGGCGGATTTTGGCTTTGTTAGAACGGAGTATGGCTTTCTTATAACGAAGTTTGTCTTTGTTAGGATGTAGTTTGGCTGGGTTAAGACGGAGTTTGGCTGGGTTATTACGGAGTTTGGATGTGTTAGGACGGAGTTTGGCTGTGTTAAGGACGGAGTTTGGCTGTGTTAAGACGGAGTTTTGCTTTGTTAGGAGACTGTTGGCTTTGCTGGGAGAGAGTTTGGCTTTGTTGTCATTTTGGCTTTGTTAGGACAGAGTTTGGCTTTGATAGGTTAGAGTTTGGCTGCGATAGGACGGAGTTTCGGTGGGTTAGGACGGATTTTGGCTGGATTATGTGGGAGTTTGTCTGGGTTAGGACGGATTTTGGCTGCGTTCGGACGGAGTTTTTGCCTTTGATAGAATGGATTTTGGCTTTGATAGGAGAGAGTTTGGCTTTGAAAGGACGGAGTTTGTCTGATACGATAGTTTGGCTGTGTTAGGACAGAGTTTGGCTGTGTTAGGTCGGAATTTAGTGTTAGGACGGAGTTTGGCTGGGTTAGGACGGAGTTTGGCTGGGTTAGGACGTAGTTTGGCTTTGTCAGGACGGAGTTTGGTTTTGTTAGGATGGACTTTGGATTTGTTAAAACGTAGTTTGACGTGGTTCGGACATTGTTTGTCTGGGTTAGGACAATTTGGCTGGGTTAGGACAGATTTTGCCTGGTTTAGGACAGAGTTTCGCTGAGTTATGACGGAGTGTTGCTTTAATAGGACGGAGTTTGGCTTTGATGGGACGGAGTTTGGCTTTGATAGGACGCGGTTTGATTTCGATGGGACGGAGTTCGGCTTTGATAGGACGGAGTTTGGCTTTGATAGGACAGAGTTTCTATTTGATAGGACAGATTCGCTGGGTTAGGAGGGAGTTTGGTTGGGATAGGAGGGAGTTTGGCTGGGTTAGGAAAGAGTTTGGCTGGATTAGGAGAGAGTTTGGTTCGGTTAGGACAAAGTTTAGCTTTTTTAGGTGAGAGTTTGGCTTAGTTAGGACAGAGTTTGTCTTTGTTAGGACAGAGTTTGGCTTTGTTAAGACAAAGTTTGGCTGGGTTATGACAGTTTGGCTGGGTTTGGACAGTGTTTGGCTGATTTGGGACAGTTTAGCTGGGTTAGTAGTGTTTGTCTGGGTTAGGAAAGAGTTTGGCTGGGTTAGGTTGTTGATTGGCTTTGTTAGGCTAGTTTGGCTGTGTTACGACGGAGTTGGTCTGGGTTACGACCGACTTTGGGTTAGGACGGAGTTTGGGTTAGGACAGTGTTTGGCTTTGTTGGGACGGAGTTTGGCTGGGTTAGGACACAGTTTGGCTGGATTAGGACGGAGTTTGGCTGGGTTAGGACAGAGTTTGGCTTTGTTAGGACAGTTTGGCTGGTTTAGGACAGAGTTTGGTTGCGTTAGGATGGAGTTTGTCTTTGTTATGACGGAGTTTGGCTTAGTTAGGAGAGAGTTTGGATGGGTTATGACAGAGTTTGGCTGGGTTTGGACAGTTTGGCTGGGTTAGGAAAGAGTTTGGCTGAATTAGGACAGAGTTTGTCTTTGTTAGGACGGGAATTGGTTTTTAGAATAGTTCGGCTGGGGTACGACGGAGTTTGGTTGGGTTACAACCGACTTCGTCTGGATTAGAACGCAGTTTGGGTTAGGACAGAGTTTGGTTTTGTTAGGACGCAGTTTGGCTGGGTTACGACAGAGGTTTGCTGGGTTAGGACTGAGTTTGGCTGGACTAGGACAGAGTTTGGTTTTGTTAGGACAGAGTTTGGCTGGGTTAGGACGGAGCTTGTCTTTTTTGGGACGGAGTTTGGCTTTATTATGAGAGATTTAGGCTAGGTTATGACAGTTTGGCTGGTTTAGGATATAGCTCGGCTGGGTTATGTCAGAGTTTGACTGGGTTAGGAGAGTGTTTGGCTGGGTTAGGAGGGCGTTTGGCAGGGTTAGGAGGTAGTTTGCCTGGGTTAGGGCGGAGTTTGGCTGGGTTAACGCGAATTTTGACTGGGTTAGGACGGAGTTTGGCTGGGTTAGGACGGAGTTTGTCTGGGTTACGATAGAGTTTGGGTGGTTTACGAGAGAGTGGCTGGGTTACGAGTTAGGCTGGGTTAGGAGAGAGTTTGGCTCGGTTAAGAGAGAGTTTGGCTGGGTTAGGAGGGAGTTTGTCTGGGTTATGAAGGAATTTGTCTGGGTTAGGAGGAATTTTGCCCGGGTTAGGAGAGAGTTTCGCCGGGTTAGTACGGAATTTGCCGGGTTAGGACGGTGTATGGCTGTGTTATGACGGTGTTTGGCTGGGTTAGGACGGATTTTGGCTTTGTTAGGGCAGAGTTTGGATTTGTTAGGATGGAGTAGGGATTCTTTAGGACGGAGTTTGGCTTTGGACGGAGTTTTGCTGGGTTAGGAGAGAGTTTTGCTGGGTTAGGAGGGAGTTTGCCCGGGTTATGAGAGAGTTTGGCCTGGTTAGGAGGGAGTTTGGCCGGGATAGGACGGAGTTTGGCCTTGTTAGGACGGAGTTTGGCCGGCTTAGGACGGAGTTTGGCTGGGTTAGGACGGCGTTTGGCTTTGTTAGGACAGAGTTTGGCTTTGTTATAGCGGATATTGGATTCGTTAGGCCGGAGTTTGGCTTTGTTAGGACGGAGTTTGTTAGGACGGAATTTGGCTTTGTTAGGACAGAGTTTGGCTTTGATAGGATAAAGTTTGGTTTTGATATGACAGTTTGGCTTTGATAGGACAGAGTTTGTCTTTGATTGGACAGTTTGGCTTTGATAGGACAGAGTTTGGCTTTTTTGGGACAAAGTTTGGGTTAGGACGAAGTTTGGCTTTGTTAGGACGGAGTTTGGCTTTGTTAGGACGGAGTTTGGCTTTGTTAGAACAGAGGTTGATTTTGTTAGGAGAGAGTTTGGCGTTGTTAGGAATTTGGCTTTCTTAGAACAGAGTTTACCTGGGTTAGCACAGTTTGGCTGGGTTAGGACAGAGTTTGGCTGGGTTTCGACAGAGTTTGGTTGTGTTAGGACGGCGTTTGGTTGGGTTAGGACGGAATTTGGTTGGGTTAGGTCTTAGTTTGTCTGTGTTAGGTCGTAGTTTGGCTTTCTTAAGAAAGAGTTTGCTTTTGTTAGGACAGAATTTGGCTTTGTTAGGACAGACTTTGGATGGGTTAGGACAGAGTTTGGCTGTGTTAGAACAGTTTGGCTCTGTTAGGACAGTTTGGCTGGATTAGGACAGTTTGGCTGGCTTAGGACGTGTGTCTGGGTTATGACGGAGTTTGGCTTGGTTAGGACGGAGTTTGGTTGGGTTAGGACGGAGTTTGGCTTTGATAGGACAGAGTTTGGTTGATATGACGGAGATTGGTTTTGATATGACGTAGTTTGGCTTTGATAGGACAGTTTGGCTTTGATAGGACATAGTTTGGCTGGGTTAGGTGGGATTTTGGCTGGGTTAGGAGGGAGTTTGTCTGGGTTATGACGGAGTTTGGGTTAGGACGGAGTTTGGGTTAGGTCGGAGTTTGTCCGGGTTAGGAGAGAGTTTGGCTTTGTTAGGAGAGAGTTTGGCTTTGTTAGGAGAGAGTTTGGCTTTGTTAGGTCAGAGTTTGTCTTTGTTAGGACAGTTTGACTTTGATAGGACGGAGTTAGGCTTTGATAGGAGAGAGTTTGGCTTAGATAGGAGAGAGTTTGGCTGGTTTAGGACGGACTTTGGCTGGGTTAGGACGTACTTTGGATGGGTTCGGACGGAGTTTGATTTTGATAGGACGGAGTATGGCTTTGATAGGACGTACTTTCTTTGATAGGACAGAGTTTGGCTGTTAGGATAGAGTTTGGCTGTGTTAGGACGGAGTTTGGCTGTGTTAGGATGGAGTTTGGCTGGATTGGGACGGAGTTTGGCTTTGTTAGGACGGAGTTTGGCTTTGTTAGAACAGTTTGGCTCATTTAGGACAGAGTTTGGTTGGGTTAGGACGGAGTATGGCTGGTTTAGGACGAAGTTTGGCTTGGTTAGGACGGAGTTTGTCTTTGATAGGACGGAGTTTGGCTTTGTTAGGGCAGAGTTTTGCTGGGTTAGTACAGAGTTTGGGTGGGTTAGTACACAGTTTGGCTTTGTTAGGACAGAGTTTGGCTTTGTTAGGACAGAGTTTGGCTTTGTTAGGACATTGTTTGCCTGGGTTAGTACAGAGGTTGGTTTGGTTAGGACGGAGTTTGGCTGGGTTAGGACGGAGTTTGTCTGGGTTGGGACGGAATTTGTGTTAGGACGCAGTTTTGTCTTTTTTGGACGGAGTTTGGCTTTGTTATGAGAGAGTTTGGATTTGTTAGGACAGTTTGGCTGGGTTAGAAGGGAGTTTGGCTGGGTTAGGAGAGAGTTCCGCCGGGTTAGGACGTAGTTTGCTTTTGTTAGGACGTAGTTTGGCTTTGATAGGACAGAGTTAGTCTTTGATATGACAGAGTTTGGCTTTGTTAGGACAGAGTTTGGCTGTTTTAGAACGGAGTTTGGCTGGGATAGGACGGAGTTTGGCTTTGTTAGGGCGGTGTTTTTTCCTTTTTTGGACGGAGTTTGCGTTTGTTAGGACTGAGTATTGCTTTGTTAGGACAGAGTTTGGTTTATTAGGACATTTTGGCTGGATTAGGACAGTTTGGCCGGGTTAGGACATAGTTGTCTGGGTTAGTACGGAGTTTGGCTGTATTTGTACGGTGTTTTTGCTGTGTTAGTACGGAGTTTGGCTTTGTTAGAAGGAAGTTTGGCTTTGTTAGGACGGAGTTAGGCTTTGTTAGGACGGAGTTTGTCTGTGTTAGGACGGAGTTTGCCTGTGTTACAACGGAGTTTGGCTGTGTTAGGACGTAGTTTGGCTTTGTTATGACGGAGTTTGTGTGTGTTACGACGGAGTTTGCCCTGGTTAGGACAAAGTTTGGCTGGGTTAGAACGGAGTTTGTGTTTCTTAGGACAGAGTTTGGATATGTTAGGACAGAGTTTGGCTTTGTTAGGACAGTTTGGCTTGGTAGGGCAGAGTTTGGCTGGGTAAGAACAGAATTTGGTTGGGTTATGACAGAGATTGGCCGGGTTATGACGAAGTTTGGCTGGGTTATGACGGAGTTTGGCTTTGTTAGGATGGAGTTTGGCTTTGTTGGGACGGAGTTTGGCTTTGTTTGAACGGAGTTTGGCTTTGTTAGGACGGAGTTTGGCTTTGTTAGGAAGTTGTATGGCTTTGTTAGGAAAGATTTTGGCTGGATTAGGACGAAGGTTGTCTGGGTTAGAACGAAGTTTGTCTGGGTTAGGACGGAGTTTGTCTGGGTTACGAGGGAGGTTGGCTGTGTTAGGGCGGTGTTTGGCTGGGTTAGGGCGTAGTTTGGCTTTGTTAGGACGGAGTTTGGCTTTGTTAGGACGGAATTTGCCTTTTTTAGGACGGAGTTTGGCTCGGATAAGACACAGTTTGGCTGGGTTAGGGCACAGTTTGCCTGCGTTAGGACAGTTTGGCTGGGTTAGGACAGAGTTTGGCTGGGTTAGGAGGGAGTTTGGTTGGGTTAGGACGGAGTTTGGCAGGTTTAGGACGGACTTCAGAGTGATTAGGAAGCAAACAGCTTTTCACCATAGGCCTGCATTTAGTTTGGTAGCCATAAGGAATAGCTGTACATTAGCTGCGTCAGTAAGAGACTGTATTCTGCTTATTCAAGGTTTCCTTGTTTTCCTCCATGTTTAGAACATCTCTCATGTCTACTGAGCTTTCAGTGTGATTAGTGCTAGGGCATCTTTCACTTGCATAATGAAATGGAATGGAATACATAATTTTGAGAGTAGGATGGTGTACAAACGGAAGTGAGCATGGCGACAGATACTCAACATGGGCTACAGGACGGAGAAATATCGGACTAACAATAGGAAACATTCGTGCACCAAAGATGTCTTAGAAACGTACTGAAGAATGCAATATGCAGAGGAGGACAAGTTAACAGGGAGTTGTGACACAACACAGACTGTATCAGGTACTTTCTCGATTTTTTGTATAGTTTTATTTATTTATGTGTGTGTGCATTTACATGTGCACAGTAAGTGTAAACTCAGTGTAATCATGGTCAAACTTCGAACTGTGTTTACGAACATCATTTATTTGTTATTATATTTGTGCATTTTTTCTTTTGCTTATTGTATTGACTTATTGTATATCAAATAGGTGTTTTAACCCTTCATGGTTTTGTAGAATTTATGATAAATAAATGAGTAAATAATTATGACTGTCCGTTGAAACATTCTGTAATGTAAACAAATGCAATGACGTCGATCACCAACACAGCTAGAAGCTTAAGAATTGGTGACCTACTGCACAGTTAATGACACACGGTATATGTACTCAGATGACGCAGTGCTACCTTGGACATTAGCTTTAGAGTTCAACAGGTTTATTTGTGTGGGTTTTTTAAAGCTTAGCTATTTATTTACTTTGTATTGAAGGGAATACCACCCCCATTCTTCTGACGTCCATCTGATAGTCTGATCACTACTTCAGCTGAGCTACTCCGGCTGCAGCTGGGTTGGAAGTGGGTGACAAATCAGAGCCAGTGGGAGATGCGATATGATGTAGCCCTACGCGTGCCGATAGACGTGGTGAAGAAAAGTGCGAGATCACAACATTCTCTTTAGGGCCCGAAATATGAAGACTTTTTAAGGGCCCGAAAGTAGTCGTAAGGGGAAGGGAAAAATGGGGACGTGAAACCAAGGTACAGTACACATAATGAAGCTTGTATTGTGCAGTCAGTGTAGCAACTGGGCTAGGGGTTGGACAACCCTGGGTTCAGTTTCCTGCAGTAGCAGGAAATGTTTCTCTTCTGCAAAGTGTCCATACCTGCCCTGGGGTCCACACAGCCTCTAATTCGATTGGTACCAGGGTTTCTTCACCGGTGGGTAAAGCATATGAAGTGTGAGGGTCACCACTCACCTTCGTCTAGTGTTGATGTTAAGAATGCGTGGGCCTGTACCTTTACTCCCCCACAAACTTCCGCAGCATGCACAGGGACACTGTTCAGGGCCCCAGCAGAAGGAACGTGTGAAGTGAGAGGCCTCATTTTTGGCAGAACAGGTAAATGGCTGTCACGTCAGGAATTGAGGCTGTCATGTCCTAGCGCAGGGTCTTCTGCCGGCATCCCTGTTAATAGTGTTAGGGTTTTTGTAGCGTTCCTGTCATACGTTGCCTGCGCTTAGCTTCCTGATCAAGATACTCTTCTATCCTGCAGAAGGAAGCATTTCGTTCTGCCATGCCATACGGCATCACATACAAGAAAATAACATTCTTTATGATGTTACACAATGCAAAGGTACGTGCAGTGCTGCACAGAATAATTGTTGTTAATGTACTTGTGTTTGTAATGGGGAGTGTGGATGTTGTATGTGAGGTACAGACTGAATTGTTAGGAGTCATTTATGAGGTGTGCAGGACGCCTTATTCTGTGGTCGTGCTTGACCATCCATCTGTCCGTATGTGACCTTACTTCAACAACTAAATAACGTGTCGTGTTTTCATGAAATTTGGTATGGGAGTTTTTCTTACAAAAAGTTGCCTAGTAAGAACATTTTTAACCTTTTGGCACCAGAGTTTTACATTTAAATTTTAGCACGCCCTGTATGTAAAATGTGAATAATACATGAACCAAAAAAGGTAGCATTATGAAATAAACGGCATTTTGAAGAGAAAAACAGAGAGTGCAGCATGTTTAAAGTACTCAGTACGTATTTGTTATAAATCCAACTCATGCACTATTCACACTTTAAAACACAATCACTTCAACATTTAAAACCAATAAAATGTTAAAAACGTGTTTGTAAGTATAAAACCCCGTATATTTGCAACACATAGAAGAGTTATTCATAAAACACTGGATAGAAAGTCAAGAGATATTTTACTATAAGAGATGCGTAGACGATATTATAATAATATATGATCAAAATAAAATAAATGAAATAGCCATCACCAATGTCATGAATGGTATCAATGAACAATTAGAATTCAAAGTCACAGAAGAGATAAATAATTCAATAAATTATCTCGATCTAACAATTAACAGAAACAAAAATAAAATAGAACTGGACATATACAGAAAGCCCACTAATGCAGATTTCACAATTCAATACACTTCAAATCATCCACAAGACCACAAACAAGCCACATTCACTTTTTACATGAACAGAATGCTAACGCTACCCATCACAGATCAGGCAAAAAAGAAAGAATGGGAAAAAATACTCAACATAGCCCAAAAAAATTGTTTCCCCATAAACACAATTTACAACATAAAAAAAGAAAGAAATAGCCAAACAAAAGGAAAAACTGATCAAAAAAGAGGAAAAGCAAATAAAATAAACACAGAATAAAAAATGGGTAACATTCACATACCACAGCCCTCTGATAAGAAAGGTAACCAATCTGTTTAAAACACCAACATAAAAATAGCATTCAGAGCCAACAACACAGTATATCAGCAACTGGTACAGAAAACAAACAGCATGAACCCAAGTGGAGTATATGAAATAAAATGTAACACATGCAGTAAGAATTATGTTGGACAGTCAGGCAGGCCAATAGCAACAAGGCATAAAGAGCATATACGATACATCAAAACCAATAACCCGGTCTCAGCATATGCCACACACATACTAAATAACAGACACGAATATGGAACTGCAAACGACACACTAAAACTAATTCAACCATGCAGACAAAGTATGAAAATGAACCACTGGGAAAATATGTGCATACAAATATACCGCCAACAGGACCAGCTTATCACGGAACAACAAATCAATGAAAACCCACTCTACGAACTAGCACAGCTCCCACACACATTACAAAACAGTTCACAAGCAGATCACCTACAGACAAGAACACCAAACACACACAGGTAAGTCTGGTCTTCTTCAGATCAAATGTCTCATGTTTCAAATCCTGGATATCATGAACATCGTGGAAATTATTCTAAGGAACTGTTGTATTACAGATGACATACACATGCGGACACATTACTGTGTAATACGAACGCAAATCAGCGGGAGGAGTAGTAACGGCACAAAGCACAGCGGAGGACCCCCTGAAGATGGTCGTGAAAAAAGACCGAAACATGTAATAAGTTTTATACTTACAAACACGTTTTTAACATTTTATTGGTTTTAAATGTTGAAGTGATTGTGTTTTAAAGTGTGAAAAGTGCATGAGTTGGATTGTGTAACAAGTGTGGCAACATGCACGCGACATTAAAAAAAACTCAGTACTTATATTTGTTGAAAAAA
>Ga0268261_10001222_pt1 | contig 17387 bp, 24 predicted proteins | sample TergutNc150P1_FD_190353 | JGI IMG/M metagenome (GOLD analysis project Ga0268261, IMG submission 190353) | Nasutitermes corniger P1 segment gut microbial community from laboratory colony in Florida, USA - Nc150 P1 (SPAdes) (version 2) | ecosystem: Host-associated > Arthropoda: Insects >...
TGTAATACTTTAAACACTCGTGATAGAAAGAAGGTCCCTTTATATATCGTACGTAGACAATCCGGAAACCAATATCCATGTTCGTGAAACGGCCTGTCTTGAGGCAGCCAGTCTACAAGACAACAACTGCAATGGAAACACACGCTTGATCTGGTCCATTCTGTAACAGACACAAGACGAGAATAAATAACGCTTATATAAGATTCAATGTTAGTTAAATATATTACTAAAAAAGTAGATAAATTACTGTCGTAGAAAAATCCAGCTTCAGCTAATGAGATAGTTGTAGGATATGTTTCCGGCCAGTCTGCATCTTCACAAGATTTTATTCGAGCAATGAGTGAAGTGAAACCAGGGTTTTGAGGTCCATGCCAAATATTGATTGCCTGTTTTGTTGCGTAGTGTTCATCTAGTTGTCGCTTGAGTTTTACGTTCATGTAGCTGTTTTCAGGGCCAATGTCTGTAGATACCACATCACCTGAAATTTTCCAGGTATCTGACATAGGATATGATTCTTTGCTGCTGTCTGTCATGATTGCACCTACTCGAAATGAAAAATGAATATGTACAAGTGTCTCTTTTATAGTAGTGTGTAGAGCATAAATTAGAGCTCTCTGTTGGTAGGAAATAATACTAAACTAACTAGAGTAATATGAATGTTTATATGAGTGTTAAAGCTTTTAGTTCTTCATACAGCTGCGGGTACTCAATTTGCTTATTGTAGTAGGGTTGCGGATCAATAAATTCACTAGACGCCATGGCCGCTATAGAATATGTCATGACATCTATCTAGCCAGTTGATTCGTTACTATATGCATGATACAATTCAGGTATCGTAGTTCCGACAGCTTGAAGACGAATTGTTTGTTACGTTTGCTGAGACCTAGATGCATCCAGGCTCTTTGTACGGGCCTCCGGTAACTATCCAGAAATTGTCATGGACGCCCGTATTATAATAGTCGTCAGCACATAGGGCCATAATTAGACGCGGTAGGTGTTCGGTCAACGTAGTAAAATGTTGCTCTGAAGGTATGAGAGGGGCGGCTTTAGCTGTTCCAAATTCTACATGCGCTGTATATCCTTGCGCCGGGTAGAATGGCACAGAGACATACTTGTTTGTCATCATTTAGAAAAAATACACGGCGTAGCAGGGCTCGGGTAGGATCGAAAGTAGGATTTATTCCCTCTATAGGGATTGAGCAGATGGTAGGCGCAGTGACTCTGGGTTCGTTGTTATCTTTCTCGTACATGACACTGCGACGTTTTCTCGATGCCATTGCTAGGTAGACTGATACGTGGCAAGGTAGTTTTTCAGTGTTTTATCCTGCCAAAACAGATGTTAGGGTATGACGTCATTCGATTTCTATTCTAGAATTTAAAATAGCGGTATGGCGAGAATCATCTTTAGGACATTTCACATATACTTTATCTTAGATGTGATGCTTAAGCCATGCGAAAAGAGAGAGATGGCGTTACGGACCGAACAGCTTTTGTCGGGAAACTTGTGACATGGCAGGCTACAACCAGTAGTCATTCTAAATTCCTTTCGTAAAGGGCAGCCAAACGAGTCTAAATTTTGAACAGGGCGGCCGAGCAAGCTGGAGAGATACGCGCATTTATCATCGCCTTTGGAGTAAGATGTGCAAAGTTAGTCGTGGCCTTTGTTAGGGCTTGGAGTAGTGACGAGTAAGGGATAAGTCCACCTTCCCAGCTCAGACCGGACGTAGGGGAACTGTGGGGTTTCATGGAGTAGGGGGTAAAAACGGAATGTATCAATGACGTTTTCGGCTGCTACAGAAACTTCCTCGAGCACGGCTTCTCCATGTGCCCCCGACAGATATTCATAATCTATAACGACCTCCATTACGGTCATAGTACAATGTGTGAATAGAGTAATGGTGACTGCGAACCTACCCTTTTATACCTGGTGGTACAGCATTGTCCTCCACGCGATAGTCCGCGCAGAGACCTTAATTTCTGGTCGAAAAGGTTTTCTACCTGCTGATCAGCACGGTCTAGGGTAAACAGGCCAACGAATTGTTTACCAGTATAGCCTGTATCCATGTACAGGGCGAACGGACAGCAATATTTGCCGCAGAGAGTACTCGTGGGTCCTTGGAGCTGCGCGTGGTTATAATTTAGGACGGTACAATTGCGTCTTAAAAATGATTGTGTATCGTGAATATAAAGGGATAGGCCATGGGCGTCAAAGTAGAATACCGTGGAGGACCTGGGTTCGAGACGGATAGCTAGCCAGTGTGATACTGACTGTGTGTGAGCATCGGTGTTGACAATTACAGTCCTAGGCTGAGTGATAGAATGTGGTAGCAGATCTGACGGGAAAGCGCCCAGAAACGTTTTAACATTATTTAGGATACACGATATTTGAACTGTGTCCATCTTAGAAGTCTGTGGTGACGGTTCGCAAAGAGTCGACGCGTATAGAATTGTCGTATTCCAGGTACAATAGGCACGTGATTGCTTCCTTTAGAACTTCCTTAAATGCCAGTTCTATGCGTATATTGCCAGCTTCCACGGGGGAAGTATGTCCTTCCGACGCGGCCAGATCAGGCGTTAGGTTAAATAATAACATGAAGTACCCGCTAATATACATATCGTGAGTTATCTGAAGTCCCGAGTTCGAATGGTTAATGCCGGAACCTTCAAATAGAGTCTTGTATGCCATGACAGTTATTTTCTCATGACCAGTATCAATAGCAAGGGGCTCGCTAGCGATCTGCCTGCCATTCACGTACATCACGAATGTACGAAGACCGAAATGTTGAAATTGGTAGGGGTTCGTATTGATGGTGCCGAGAAAGTCATTGTTTGCTATCATGTCGAAAAGGAGTCTTTTGGGTATGCGGCCCATGACCGCCTGATCGATCGAGTGACTGGGGCCCCGCAGAGAACGTGAAATTTTTCAGTTCGACTCTCGTCATGTTATGCCGCGCGAGATTGGTCTTCAAGGTCGCTTCGTGTGCTAGCGGGAACTTGGGGTTTGCCCTGATGCGTCTAACAAGCTGTTTGGCATCGAGAAATTTAAAAATAGTCTTACAATCTGCGGCAGTATTCATCAGGTAGAAACTCGGCATGGCTTTTGTAAACTTTATCTGCAGCTGTATGCCCGGAAGTAACAATTTCGCAACGTTACATATATCACTATGCATTCTCCCGTACATTTCAGTTTCTTTAGATTGTTCTGTTTGTCCATCTGTCTATGAATCCAGTGTTTGTGGACTCTGCCTGCGGTAGGTCACAGGGCATCATATCCCTTACATCTTTGTACCAATATGTGTTTGTGAGATGCGATATTGACGCGTCGACGACATAACTAAGAATTGTTCCCAAGATTGACCTATAGTTATAAAGGTCACAAACTGCGTTACATTTACGCCGTTGAGGGCAATGGTACACTGACTGAAAGCGAATGTAGGAAATTATTTACACCTGCGGTATGATCTGTCGCGTCAAGGTCAGTTCCATCGGCCTTTGTTAATTTGCCTTTGATATAGAGTTTTATATCGGGGTCGACATACGTGTCGTAATCAGCGGGTATCAGAAATTCCTGGTCGCTCTGATCAATGGATGCAATGGGTTCGTAGACCACCACATTCGTTTCTTGGATCGCACGTTGTACTGGCTTGGGAGCAAAAATATCAAATTCGCTGCTCACGAAAGCTAGGTCTGTCTGAGACATGGTCGTACCGTGACTGACGTAAATTATGAAAAAATATCCCGTTTTATAATCCTAGACCTCAATGCGCGTTTAGTTTTTTCGTTTCACATTTCGTGCAGTGACTGATGCCTCTCTCTTTCGCTTACGAGTGCCACTTGCTGATTATATCCTGTGTCGAGTCAACCACATGTCTCGAGATTATGTCTGAGGTGTGTGTCGGAGGATTTTCGGCAATATCTCTAATAATATTAGTGCCGGTGCGTAACGCCTCGCGTCCCAGTGCTTTGAGCGCTTCCTTACCCATAGATTTGGAACTGCTCCAGACAATAGGTCTAAGGGTCCTAAATAATCCTGTCAAAATACTACCTAGACCATGTCCCCGCTGTACGATAGGTGGAGTGCTGTAAATAGGCCCTATATCTTCACGTCCATGACCTGGTTGACGCCGGTAATAGAGAACCAGGGGATACATCGTTATAAATGACTGTCGGAGGTGATGATGTAGAGTATTTATACGCGTCGAAAATGTAGAACCACTTTCGTAGACACCTCACTACTCATGAAAGGGAGGGGCTTGCCTTTCTCATTAGCTATAAATATACTTATGTCCTGGAAGTTGCGTTTTTGGACGGGTACGTAATAGACGTTCTTAAATAGGTAATCACAATACTTTTACGGGTAGGTAAACGTACGCAAACATCTGACATGGTCGTTACCCACAAACTGCGGCGTAATAAAATGGCAATAAATCTAGGCTTTTGTATCGCCGGCAACTTCGTACGGCTTGGACGTGTACGGATAAGGTGGAAGACAACTAATTTCACATAACCCGACCTCCCAATTGTCTGTCGAACCCAGGTCTATGCGCTGGACCAACTGGATTGTAAACTCGGCGAGCGTATTATTAGGATGGACTTCCTGTGGGGCGTTACTAAACAGTGTAATGTAAAATTGTCTACGATATTCCATCTCTCTAAATATTCTTCACACTAGCTGCATTTATCCAACTATCGAAGCCAGGACCGTAGCCTTTCCAGCGCACGAGGTGTTCCCGAATGCCGCGTCTGACCCTAGTAGCCAGAATTTTATCTATCTTAAAAGTGGTGCGTTTCGTGATGCGAACAGGTGTTAGCTCTTCATTAAAGAACTGTCCATCAATTACTTTCTGATTCAAATCTTCCAGTTCGTACACGGGGCGAGGGGTCCTACGAATTACCTTGATAATTCGAAACACCTCCGTGGTGTAATTCTGCTAACCGCATTTGGCAAATTTTATTTTCTCTTTACTAATGCGCACGTGCTGTCCCACGCGAAATCTGGGTTGTGCAATAGCGATGTTGCCTCGCCTGTCGTTCATTCTCTTCCATATCGCTAAAATATCAGAATCTGTTACTTGTGCTGGCGCTATGCCAGTCGTACTGTGAACCGACGCAATGTAGCCTCGCACAAAGGGTTGCAGTACGTCAATAAATCTGTACGTGTTCTTATATGTGAAGTATTTGTATAACTTATCCCGGATAGTGCGGTGAGCCCTCTCCACGACTGAGCATTTGACATCGGGATTTTTACAGATCTGAAATTGAATTCCCTCACGTTTTAATATGTCTTGAAACTATCTGTTCAAGAATTCCTTCCCTCTATCCGTACGCACACAGACAGGACGTCGACGTATTGGTTTCAAATATTTGGGGTCCTTCAAGATGGATTGAAATGCTGTCGTGACAGCTTTACCTGTCACTTTTTAGCGGGATGATGTGTAACAATTTGGAAAAAAACATCTATAACAGTAGATATTTGACGCCGTCGTTATATTTGCCGAGGCCCTGGACATCCACCAGATCACTTTCCCAGACATCGTTTATATTATTCAAAGTGTAGGGATTTCCGGGAAACCGTTTCCGCACTGGTCTGTGTAATGTGTACGCATCTTGTTTTAACAGCCAGGCCTTAATATCAGCAGCAGTAGCACGCGCTGTTTTCTGCTTCTGTTTACTCGTACTCCGGCGCCTAACAGCGTTCTGTAGCTTTTGATGAGTCGAGAAACCGGAAGGCTCGGAAGGATCAAAGTACAGTCTTCTTATCATCGCTAATATTTCTCCCACTGTCTATGTAATGATGCTTCAATGCCGCGACGTTTTGTCTGGGGAAACAGCTTTGCGATTACTGTTCTGAATTTGATTCCGCGCGAGACGTGTATGGGGACACTGGGCTCGTAACCCTCCAAATGAGCACTGGTGAAATTCAAAATGCTCTTATATCTTTTGAGATCGTTTGCACTGACAAGTCTGTTATCTACCTTTTTCCGAGCGAGTAATTCCCAGAGACCCCTCGTGCCTCTAAAATGCTTATCCCTAATATAGAGGTCACTATTCGTATTCACCGTCACATCAGAATTACCTATAAAAAATTTCTCACCTACTTTACGCAGACCACACTCTGCATCTAGAACGCCACTTTTATGAACATAAGGTAACAGGTAGGGGCTAGCAATCTCACCGAAAGACTTTCTAGCAAATTTGTGTACATCTTCGCTAACACCACCCGTATCCCCATCATCATCTTCATCATAGGCAAGTGCAGTAGCACCGGCGAATCTAGTACTAAGAGGACTTGACTCTGTTTCATATACGTCTCCCTCAGAAGAGGTTGAGGGAAGTGGTACAGACCGTGGCGGTGTTGTCTGTGTACCTAACTCTACAGACACGCTTTTCGGTGTAGCTGCTTTTTGTGCGACAGTAGTGTCAGGTAATACCACTTTTATAAAGTCGGCGATAGCTTTAATCAGCGCCCTAGTCCGACAGCGGCTTCAGAAATTTCCTCACGCATAGCTACCCACTTATCATACGGGTGTTTGGATCCCTCCCTCTTCTTCTTCTTGTTCCTCTTTACACAAGCACGAGTCTTCTGAAGAGGCGATGTTTGTTGCATTGTAGTTGGTTGTGAAGAGCGCCGCTCGTTGTTATGTAAGTAATCGTGTGAAACAAGGTACATCTTGCGTAACATTTTTATGCGTCCCGCGAACGGAATATGAGACTAGCTATTGTCGGTAAAAAAGCACTTAATAGAGGCACAAGAAATCCGTCTTATTGATTAATCAGTCGTTTCTTAGCCGATATGGACACTCGTTTATCTGCTAGTGCGCGGAGTGAACCTTTGAACTTTTGTAATCGCTTCTTCTGACATGCAGTCAACTGCAGATTATTACGTAACACATTCAGTACACACTGGCTAATTAATTGAACTAGCTCGCTATTACAATTTTTAATTGTGGCTTTCCTTAATTGCGGTTTTACTGTCTTGAGTACTTGTAGATGGTGATAATTGGATTTTATGCGCTTCATCACCATTTACTCCAGCGTAAATAATAGGATATTCAGACGGAAAGACATTGGTTCGATACCGTAGGCGATCGTCTGTATCCTGGGAAAAGTCTAAAATCATATACCCGTAGGGATTCTGGGTCGCCTTTCGATACGCTTCACATAGACTAGTACTAGCTTCGGGCAGCACTTGCCTCGCTAGGTACGCAAACTGGTTTCTGTCGCGAACGTTTTTCAATGCGACCAAATATTTCGCATTCAGCGATATGTCGCGGCAGTGTGGAGCTTGGTGGAAAAAGTTCTGGGTAAACAGAATCACACTGAGGTTGCGGTGATGACAGCCCTTGGTAAACAGGTCACACACGACTCGTGAAAACACTTCGTTTGAAACATCGTCAAGAAGAAAGAGGCAAGATAAACCTTGGGCGTTTTCAAAATTTTCGGGTAGACCCTCGCGAACTTGTACGTTTTTCTTTAACGCGGCCAACTGATGCTGTGGCACGACACTCTGTTCACTATAACACCAGATAATTCCGCCAGGAAAATCCGGCTCCGTACACAGGGTGTCAAGGTTCTGAAGAAAACGTATACAGAACGTAGACTTTCCAGACCCTGTTGGCCCACCAATAATACAGGTAAACGGATGTTAAACCTGATGTCACTAGCCATGAATGTCCTCTGTCAGCTTTCACTCCTTCAATATATACCCAAACGGAACGGACGTATTGTCATTCAAACGCCTTCGTTTCAAAAAAGATACCCTGTACGTCTTTTCCTCGGGCTGACTTATAATACTTGCCCCTCCTCTACCCTCTTTAGTTTAATCTTATTTGGTGTGCGAACAATTACAGTATCATTATCATCCATAGACAGAATCATGTCTTTTATTTTAGCAAAATTTACCAACTGAGAGGCTATATAATTTAGAGTAATCCCCCTAACTTTACAAACCGTCTTGCTAGCACCTGTCATGGAATTAATTGTTTTATACGCGTAATTTTTAGGACCTGCACAGACCACCGCAGAAATGATTTAATTGGGTTTCAATTCTGAAGTCATCTCCCCCAAATTGTCCCTCGTTTCAACTAGCGCGGGTTCGTCTGCCGGCTGTATATATAGGACGCTGTCTGTATCACAATAGATGGCTTTGTCCTGTAATCTGTTCAGGTATGAATACAGGTGAATACGTGCACCTGCTGTCACGTAGGCACCTATAACCTCATTGGTATGACGTAGGCTAGGCACGCGTTCTTCTGATGAAAACTGCCATGAAATCCAGACCACATCGTCATTAGCAAACATCATGTTCTGGATTTCGATTCCCGGCTTCACCAGAAATCTGTACAGTTCATGGAGTTCTGAAATTAATTTTGCGATTGTTTCTCTCTGTCAGCTTTCCCCACATGGAGTTGAGACAGAGTTCTGACAGACCGCGTTTTGCCGCGTTATACCTGATAGAGTCTTTGTCCAGTTGGATGCCTTCTCTCTGATAGAACTAACGAATGTATAGATCTTCATCGTCGGCGGTTCGAACCCAGCTAGGATACCCGCTAGCCTCTGCTTTGAGTTTAAGAAACGTGTTTATGTATTCTACAAAAAGGCCGCCCTGGCCAGTGTCTGGATTATATTGTGTGACTTCGTACTGGTATATTTCTTGAATTTCTAAAATTTTGTAGCCTTTATTAACAGCCAATCGCACCTCATCAATGACCCACGTGCCGTCCAGACATCTTTCAGCATCACTGAAATGCTGACATTCGCCAGTTGTGTTCTGCTCTAAGACACGATCTACACAGACAGAATAGCAGTTTCGTGTTTTGCCGAATTGGGAGGACAGGGTGATAGAGGTCCTTTGTAGGCACGATGGTGCATTAAATTAATCCATCCATTTTTAGACACGACTCCTTATCGGCACATGCGTCACCGACATGAATGACCGGATGACCTATGGGAATTTGAAATACATACGTATGGGTATAAACTCATTACGTCACAATATTGGACAGATTCTTCGCCCTCCCGTATTTTATAGTGGAGCCGCATGGCTTCGGTTCGACTCCCATACAGGACATCTCGAGTGATCAGGGGCGTATGCTTGACAATGGGATGCACTAACAATTCAGGTTTCTGCTCCACAATTTTGACTTTGTCGAATTTACATTCCCATTGAATTTTAACACGGTAGACTGCCCGCTTTATCAGTTCGATTCTCGCCAGAGTCTGTTCATAACGTTCCGCCAGTGTCTCGCCGCCTAACGTTTTCACGTCTCGAAAAGGCTGGCATGTGCAGCCGTCATAGTAACATCCCAGAAATTCGTATACGGTTCGAGTCTCTGCACAGTAACCGTCTACACTGTAATGCCTTAATTCAGGAGTTTTGAATTCGCGGCCGTTTCTAGCATGTTGTATCTGACAGTCGTCCGTCTGTTCCATATGTAAAAGCCACATTAGGGTTTCCTTACTGTATCTGTTATTAGCACTATCACCTCCAGACGTGAGTAATCCATTGGTCTCTGGTTTGAAGAATTTCTTGCGAAGCACTTTATTGCATGCAGACGCTATTGTCACTGCCTCGAGGAAAACCTCGATATTTCCAATCTCTATAAAATCGCGCCTGAATATCTGACACGCCTGCCGCAAGGCGGTGACGTCATCTTGACAATACTGTTCCAACACGCGGCGGTTATCAAATACTATGTCTTTTTGCTCATTATACCAGGACAAGAAATCCTTTCTCTCCGGCTCACTCATCTCGTCAACACCGAAATACTTAATGTGGGGTATAGGGCCCATATAGTGCAAATTTGTCTTTGTATTCCAATAGTGGGGGAACCACGTTTTCTGCGTTGAAAGCCCAAACTCCTCGGGCAATTTACGCAAAGGCATGGGCAAGTAAGAAATGGAATCTAGAAAATGAATGTGTTGCATTTTCATACTGATAATTTTAAGACCTGTTAAGTTGAGGGTTCCATTTGAGAATAGCTCTTTTGAGTATGAACTGGGGATCAAAAGCCTTGGCGTTGTGTGCTATGGCCACGACTTTATTGCACCAGGGTCGAGGTTCACATAGATAAGATAATAAATCACCCACCGGATCGTCGTAGAATGAATGGCGTCTCCTACCACAACGGACTCAATCAATTTCAATATCATCCTGCATCTCACATGTGAGCAAAAGTGTTGAATACATACTAATAGTGGAATGTGTTCGTTCGCATTCTCTGAGAATTTTGTATCCTGCGTAGTTTCAAAATCATAAAACACAAACAGTACATCGTCACTGCAGGGCAATTCGTTCTTTAACGGCTGCATAAAACAGAAATGACCAATCTCTCTGTTTTGCCCACAGATAATACAGTGGGGCTTGAAACATTCGTGCTTTTTATCAGATATGAATGTATTACGTGTGGTACAGATTCTCTTCTTTTCACATACGGTCTTTTTTCCTATCTTGTTAGTCTTATGCTTGTCAAAACATGTTCGACTCCTAAACTATTACATGACTCGCAGGGGATTCGAACATCAGCGTATGAACATGCCGAAATTGACATACAGTCGCTGCACGTCTCCTGACACCTATGCGTCACGCCACTTTCGCACCCTTTGTTACAAATTTTACAGACATAACGTCGGGAAAGGACAACTGTGACGCTGCTAATCGCGTGAAAATGACGTGTTACATCATCATACAGTAGGTTAATTCTCTTTTCGGATTCCACCTGACTGTCAAATATTATATCTTCACAATTCAAACCTCTGAAAACAATTCTGTACTCTTTGAAATGCTCCTGAAACTTCATTAACTCGGAGATTCCTCCACCATTTGCCAGGTCAATAACGGTCGTCGCAAGTAAATGATCCACAACGGGACGTATCCTTCTCCCCTTACGAAATGCATTGTAATCCGAATCATTAGTTAATTTGGCAATGCTGATAATTCGGGCATGAGCCAAACAATTTTCTTCCGCTTTAACTTCGACGATACTCCGTTTCAGATGAACCATGTTTTCAAGGGGTCTACCCTTGGTAGCGATTCGGCCGTGGCCGATTGGCATTTTTACAGAATGGACTGTCATAACCAGTTTATCTAAGGCGTTAAACCTAGCATTCGACTGGGCTACTTTTCCTAAAACTGACCATATTACATCAGGGGTTATCTGATCCTTCCTTCTGAAACTGATACCTATTGCTTTGTCAGCTACATTAACTTCATTGCTTATTGTAATTCCGACCATATCTGAATCGTCACAATTTTTTAAAGCGTACTCGAACAGATCGGACACACTGGCAAAGAAATGGGACATTGGGTTCGAATCCTGTCCCTCGGATGGGGGTAAGAGCCGCACTGTAAGCTTTGTTACCATAGCATTAAATCGTTTGTACTGTCTGTTAATTTCGCTGTCTATAGTAAATCTAGGGTGTTCCATTTTAATTCTGAAAACAATTCACTAATATTACTAGACATAAGTTAAACGTATCACACTGTTATGAAGACTGTTATCCCCTCGCCTGTTATTAGGAAGGTTTCCCACTAACACAGTCAGATTCTACCCTCTATAGTCTAGAATGATGTGTTACATTGAGCGGATCTCCTTATTAATACACTAAGACATAGGTCTTTCTTCCTCTAACATATATGATTCTTGATACTTCAGGTCCCTACTTGCTACTTGGGGTCCATAGTTCACATACATATACGAAAGGATTTTCGTTTGCTAAAACGTCACGTGTCTGTTTATAGGACGTATATAAGAACCTGAGACACCATCCAAAACACAAAGTGAAGATTCGATAACTAGTGTTGCGTCTCTGTCTAAGACCCCGAAAAGTTTAAGGTACGTATATTCTTCATTGAACCTTTGAATACATATAGGAATTATAGTTAGCACGGTTGTTTAAATCTTTTGCAGATGGATCTATCTATGAAATTTAAGATGACTTCGGCATGCCAGACGATCAGAATCACATCTCTGAAGACGGATAGTCCGTATCAAATAGAACGAGCAGAAAAGGTCCTGACTAGGTATGGCGAGGCTGTATTATTAACTTTAAAAGAATCCGCGCAGGTGTATGTTAAAGTGTTTCTACCAAGACGATACGGGGCTCTTTTTTCAGAAGACGATCTAAAATCTATAAATGATAAAACTGTATCTCTAGCTCTCAGATACCGAGGCACCTGCTCCAAATCAAATTCATATATTTTAGAAATAGACTAGTGATAATGGAAACAGATTGTAGGAACCTATTCTCTGTGCATGTGGCAGTGGGTTTAACATATAGTAATCATCAAGAAACTATTGACATTATTTTTTGTGTCTTTTTAGTCTGAATCACGTGTTCTGCAAGTAGAGCAACACCTCGGTCAGATTGATACGTGGCCAACATATCTTATTAGGTATCTATTTATCGATGTTCCTAAACCCCGAATTGTTAGAAAATTGACTGCTTTCTTTTATGGAAACGATATTCCTGTATCCATTGTTTCACAGTTGTACAATGCTTGTAATGACAAGTATAATCTTCAGGTAACTGAATATATTTGCAACTTATATTCTCATTGGTAAAGATGTAGGTACAAGATTCATATGTCAGAATACTATAATGTCAGGCTCCATAAGTTTATCTGGATTAAGGGAACGGCATTAAATCAGTTGGAAGAAATCAAACCAGAGGTAACGGTAATGGACTTTCGTATCGACTGTACAGGTTGCAGCTCGTTGATAAGGAACAATTTCAAAGTTGTAAACATGTGTGAGACATGACGCGTCCGAGTATAGACGTACCACTAATAAAAACAATAAACTAAGTTTTCAACTACTTTATTATTTTTATAATTACTTATGTCACCTCCCACTATCTCCTTAAACTAATTTAACTTAATTCCCGAAAAGTGTTACGTTCTCTTACAAACGCAGACACTGGCCATATACTGTTCACAAGAAACAGCATCTTATTAATCTAATTCTAAATGTATTTTCAGCAGAATGCTCTAATGCTATCGGATATTATTAAAAATATTCATTACCAATCACTACGGTGTTTTAGGTTAAGAAGTATAGGCGGACAGAGCCTAAAACTGCCTCGGGGGCCTAACTACACCATACACAAAAAACATGTTTCGACTACCTTTTTTGATGCCTTGTTCATGGTGTTTCAAGGGCTTAACTGCATACACAATGACCTTTGCCCCTGCCATTCCATCGCCAAACACTACGGTGGCACTATAATGCTGTCGTGTATTATTAAAATATTCATTACCAATCACTACGGTATCTTAGGTTAAGGAGAATAGGCGGCCAGAGTCTCAACCTGCACTCTCTACATATCAGGCATAATAAAACAGTGGAGCTTACTTCCGCTTATTAAAACTTAACAATTACCTATCACTACGATGTCTTAGGTTAACATGACAGGCTGCTCTACCAATATGTACGGAGACATTATAACACTCGGATATTATTGTCTTAAGTTAACATGGCAGGCGGGACTGAGCTGCTCGCTCCATCTGACTAATCACTACGATGTCTTAGGTTAACTGTCTTTTTTTTTAATATGTAAGAAGGCCCCAGATCCCTAATAATCACTCCTTTACCATGCTCTGTTTCTTCAATCTCATGCAGAATAGTAAAAGTGGTTCACTTACCGTTTGGTAGTTGTTGATGGAGATGTTAAACTTAGATTCTTGAAACTGTAGAAAAAGTTAAATTTCTTGAAGTAGTCTTGAATACAAGTAGCGTTGTCTGTAGCTGTCTTCAAAGAAGATATGGAGGCTTCCATTCAGCGTGCTTTTATAAGACGACGATTTTCATTTTTTCCCACACGTGGTAACATGATAAGACAAACACGATTTCCAGAAACATCTGTTCATTAAATCAAACTGTCAAAAGTGATTCATTTGCATCTTATTAAGCAATTCTACATCATATGCAGTTATCACGTACACAATCGACTCTTACATCATCTTTACTAGACTGTAAACACGATTTCCAGGAAAATCCGTTCATTAAATCAAACTGTCAAAAGTAATTTATTAACATCTCATTAAGCAATTTTGCATCGTATATAGTTATCTCATGCATCACATGCAGTTTATAACGTGCACAATCGACTCTTGCATCATCTTGAAGAGATCTACACTTCAAAACTAATGGAACGTGCAGGGCTATCCAAACATCATACCATCAGTTCACCAATTCATCAACACCTTTCCTCCTACATGTCTAAATAACTATACCTATGTGTACGGCGGCACTATAACGCTGTCGAATATTATTAAAACATAACGATTACCACTCACTACGATGTCTTATGTACACCAATGTTCTAAGTCTATTAAAACATAACCATTACGAATCACTACGATGTCTTAAGTCAAGGGATATAGGCGGTCACAGCCTCAACCTGCACTCTCTACACATCAGGAAAAATAAAAACGCTGGAGCTTACATCCACCGTCACCCCTACACCAATGTTCCTAACATCGGGGACATAAATACACCATAAAAATATTTGTTTCGACTTTCTTCTATAATGCCTTCTTCGAGGTGGTACAAGGGGCTTAACTTTACTCTCTCTATATACACAAGGATGACCAACCTATGGGTCGCATAACAGCTACATCCTCATCTCCACAAGTATACTGCCGATCACTCATCCTGGAGGAAAAATTATTCGGTGGATATTACCTTCATCGTCACCCCTACACCAATTTTCTCAACCTTGGGGGCATAACTACCTTCTTCTTCTGCCTGTGGTACATGGGGGCTTAATTACTAGGTACATTTCAAAAATGGACTCAAAACTCAAAAATGGACTCAAAACTAAAAAATGGGCAACTGACCCTTGGGGCCCACTTTTTGGGGGTGCTATTCTGCATCCCCATTCTTTTTTTTGGGCCCGGGGGAATTGCCCAAAGGCAGACCCAAGGTGTATGGTAACTACTCTGCTGCTGCTGTTTATTCAAGGTGAGTAGAGCTGAATATATTTAGAAAACGTTTTAATTTCATTATTTTCATTTCATCATCATTTATTCCATAAATCCATCATTGTGTACAGGCACACTGGATGTGGAACATATCAAGATAGTAGATACAATATAGTTAAATATAAATATTATACATTGCACATTACTAAAGACACTTTGTTAGTAGATACGATATAGACACTTACTATGTTAGCAGATGCAATATAGTTAAACATAAATATTATATATTGCACATTGATATAGACACTTACTATGTTAATAGATCAGGCATACATTTATATCTATAAAATTTATATATATTTTCCATTAATCCATCATTGTGTACAGGCACACTGGATGTAGAACATGTCAAGATAGTAATATAATATAGTTAAACATAAATATTATACATTTCACATTGTTACAGACATTTACAATATTAATGGATCCGGCAAACATTTATATCTTTAGTATAAGCAATTAAAATAAGTCACAGGTTTGGGAGTGTCCTTTCCATACGTTAAGATTTACAACTATTGTAATATTCTTCAAGCGTGTAAAATGACTTTAGGTGGAGATATTTATTTAGTTCTGATTTAAATCTTTTAGCATCACAAAATAAGTTTCTTATGTTGGGGGAGATTATTAAAAACCTTGATTCCAGAATAGTAGGGTCCTTTCTGATATAATGTTAAGTTCGCCTGGGGCTGATAAAGGTTAAAATTTTGTCTAGTATTAATGCTGTGTATTTCTGAATTTACATGAAAAAGATTTTTATTGTCCACAACAAATATAAAAAGGGAAAGTATGTACTGGGACTGTAGCGGAAGAATCCTCAATCGTTTAAACGGTTCTTTACATGAATCCCTTGGTTTTAATACTGTAATAATTCAAACAGCCTTTTTTTTGAAGTCGAAAAATGTGTGAACTATATGAAGAATTACCCCAAAAAATGATCCCGTAACTAATATTATCTCAACGCGATTTGAGCAAATGATAATGGGTTATATAGAGAAGGCAAAGTAATTATTTGTGTAACGATTAAACTTGAAACTTTCTCTTTGTTATATCACTTACGTAAATTGTTGAATTTATTAGAGTTTTATTTTATTTCCAAATTAAACAACTTAACTTAATGTTAATTAATTTTGTGATTGACATTTATACAACGATTTAATTGTGATATTCCTAAGACCTTGGCAAGTTAACCGCGACTAGAAATTGAAGTAGTTAATTGATCCTTGAGCTACAAAGTGATAGTTCAGTAGATTTCTATTACCTTGTAAACCCTAAAATCTACTTGGTGGCAATTTACCTGATATCCGAACTCCGATAAATGTTAAACTACAGAAACCACGTCATCCCCATCACAGTGTCCCCATAGTCAGACATAAAGTAACAGCTACGCTACCACTGGGGGAACTACACTTGTTTTCCCCTTCCTGGGATTTTCGTAATATCTCACACCTAGCGCTCTACGCGGATTTTTTACAAACAATGTGAATCTTGTATTGATCGGCCAGTAAGGAAGGGCGCTTTACTTGGAGAAAAAATAAACTCACGGTATTATCTATTTTCTATTCGAGGAATATTCTTGAAACTCCACACCTAGCACTGTATGCGCATTGCTTACAAGCAGTACCACTTTCTGCGATCAGTCAGTAACAACGGGAACTTTATTTCTTGAACAAAGAATATTCACGGCAGTATAATGGCTTCGATTCGAGGGATCTTCCTGAAATTGCATTCCTGTCACTACTGGCGCGTTGCCTACGAGTACAAAACGCCTCAATTTGTCATTGACCACAATGAAGAACACATTATTTTAGGGAAATATTTCGGCTTCTTTTCGATAGAACTTTCTGAAACTCCACACCAAGAATTCTACGTGCATTCCGTGTAAACTACTTGTGTTGAATTGCAGTTGGCCAATAATGAAGGGCACTTTACTTGTAGAAGAAAATACCTTCGCAGCAATATTTCGGCTTCCATTGCAGGGATTTTATCAAAGCCCAAACCTAACACTCCACGCTTATTGTCAACAAACGATGTCAGTTTGTTTGCAGTCGGCCAATAATGAAGGATTCTTTATTTGCATAACACAGTACCTTCACTGCAATATCTCGGCGTACATTCCACGGACTTTCCTTAAATGCCCCATGTAACACTCCATGTGCATTGCCTACAAATGGCGTCAGTTTGTTGGCGCCGGCCAAAAATGAAAGACATTTTACAGGGAGAACAATGTACCTTCACGGTAATGTGCTGGCTTTCTTTCGAGAGATTATGCTGAAACTCCACTAATATCACAAAGGGTACAGTGCCTATAAACTCTGTGATCTTGGTTGCAATGGGCCGATAAGTAGGGGCGGTTTACATGGAAAACAAATTAACTTCACAGCATTATCTCTGCTTCCATTCGAAG
>Ga0268261_10001223_pt1 | contig 17381 bp, 8 predicted proteins | sample TergutNc150P1_FD_190353 | JGI IMG/M metagenome (GOLD analysis project Ga0268261, IMG submission 190353) | Nasutitermes corniger P1 segment gut microbial community from laboratory colony in Florida, USA - Nc150 P1 (SPAdes) (version 2) | ecosystem: Host-associated > Arthropoda: Insects > Digestive...
CATTGCACGATGTTACATAATAGTTGACAAGTTGTTTCAACGTGTCTATATACATGTCACCGTCATGTCCAAGACTGCCACTTATGGGTGGTGGGGGCGTTATCAGTTGTTGAAAACGATGATGACCTTTTGGGGTATCTTACATCAGCCAATAGCCAAGGCGGAATGTTTCCACTCTGATTACACATGATTGCCCAGGCCATTTCCACAGTGATGCAGCAGCATCCTCGAAGTTTGAACCAGTGTGTGCGTGTCTAAGATGCAGATAGGAAATGGTGTGGAGTGTACGTTGATCTGCAGATAAGTGGGCATTGATTGGATATTGACTGTAGGATTTCAAAGGAAGCAGTTGTTAAAGTACTTCATCAGATGTGGGTGAAATATATATATATATATATATATATATATATGATATTCTTCACATTATTTTGATATAGCGAATCGAATGTATATATTAGAGTTTATTGAGCTAACCAAGGTTACCAAGGTTGTGTGCTACGTTATATCTACAGCAAAGTAAAATGGAATGTACAAAACACAGGTATTTCATCATCTCGCACAACACGTATGTAAAAAACACACAATCTGCCACATGTTTCGACTATATTACGCCGTTCTCAGGCTACGTACAAATGCACGAAAACGAAATGTGCAGCTATCAAAGCGCAGTTTTGGGATTAAAAATTGAGATGTTCATTTTAATAAATAAATGTCGTGTTAAGACAGTTACTTATCTGTGAATGTATATAAAGACGAGTTGGTCAGCGATATTAAATTAGTAAAATGCTATAGTCTATAAATAATGTGCTGCGATGAACTGGTGGGAAAGACTCAATTGGATTGCAGAAAACAAGTGTGTGTACAGAATTTAGGTTAGGAAATTGCTTAGACAGCAATTACTCGAAATAGGAGTGCTTGTAAAGAACAAGTCAGATGGTAGAACAAATATTGAGAAAGAGGGGATTTGATAGAACTGTATCGGGATCGCATATATTGGCGTGTTTTCGTATTATGAGTGTAGAAACGCGGTTAGCATGGAAGTCCTTAAACCGATTATGTAAAAACCATAAATTCCTTTCATGAGCGGACTTCAGATTGCATTTTGTAAATGACGTGTTTTTAAACTTCAAATTAGTGATTGCTTTATACAACCTAGCTTTATTATTAAACAAGATACGTCCTTAATATGCTTCTTATCGTTGCAATAACTTTTATATATTCTGAATAATGTGCCTGTAGCCTTAGTTATCTAGCATGCAATAAGTTTACGCAATTTCGTCATTTTTTGGCCTGCTCCGCTGTACCATGTTTTCTACATTATCTCATAAACGGAACGATATTAGAAAAAAAATAATGAACACAAATTTTGTCTTTGGATTTTCTAAATTTTTATCTGAAACAGTTCTCATTCTAAGAACTGAGCGAAATATTATCATAATGTTCACAGGTTTTCATGTAGATTACCCGTTATTCTTGTAAGGTTTTAACGAAACTTGAATTTTCTAGATAGGTTTTCGAGAAATCCTCAAATATAAAACTTCATGAACACAGTCCAGTAATCGCCGAATGGTTTCATGCGGACGGACTGACAGGTTATGCTGTAAGTGACACAAATCGCTGTTTGGCCTCAGATAAATACAAAACCCATAAATACGGTGTGGGCAGAGCTTACAGTTGTTGAATGTTAAACTGGTGGTGCATCACGTAAACAGTAGGCTTTAAAAGGTTAAGACCTAAACCAATGGACAAGTGGCGGTATTTGTTTTTACATTGTATCGGATATTTTTTCCAAGATTTCCTGCCTTCCCTTAAGAACCCCGTGATTTTAGCGTTACACTCGGTGTAAACAGGCGAATTTAGACAGAGACAAAGAATAATTTCCCTGAACATGGGCTAACTGTGAGTTGTCCGTGAGTTGACTGTGACCTGACCGTATGCTGATAGTAATTTGACCGTGAGCTGCTAGTAAGTGTAAACCAGGCTGTTGAGTATTACAACAAATTAACAGTGTTAACTCTTGGATAGAATTCTATCCTCAGCGCCATTCCATCACGAGCGCTTTTGTCTACTTTACTCCTCACCAAATACCATGCAAGTGATAAAATTTATACACAATAAGGCACGCGGGCGTTAGGATGTATTTTGCTGTGGTACATGAAGGAAGGAGATGCCTTGCACATTTAGGAATAGAGAGAAGAATGAGATTAAAACAGATCTTAATTGATGGATTAGTTTTTGCTCAGGACAGGCAGAGATGGCGGGCTGTAATGAGAAATGTCACAAACCTTCGAGTTCCATAAAACAGGAGCATTTCGTGACTAGCTCAGTATCTCTTAGCGTGTCAGGAATGACTTTGCTTCATGGAGTTAGATGGTATAATATTAAATATGTATGTCCTTGATTTTACTAATGTGCGTTTTCAACTTATTGAAGTATAATATTAAGAAGGTTTTTGTGAAACACGTTGTGGGAGTGAATTGTGGAAGAGAGAGCTGAGTATTGTGTGAGGTTATTTGTGTCGTGAGACCTTCTTGGTCTACAACCGGAGACTTACGAAATTTGGTTTGCCCTTTTGCTTCACGCTTCGGCTGAAGCACTCCAGGTTAAGGTATCCCGATTACACTGGATTTTGGTTCGACGCCGTGATCACTTTCGAGGCGGTGATGAACTGAAAAAATTATGTTCAACAGGGAAACGAAATTATGCTGAATGATCGACGTGCTTGGATTTTATTCCCTATACTGAGTGAGCTGTTAGGGCTACAAAATACCGTAGAACGCCACTTATCCAGAATAACTGGAATGTCTAGACATCCGGATACGCAGAAAATCAGGATAATTGGATTTTTCTTTGAAAATAGGCTATATTGGTATTTTGAATGTTGGCTGTTACTATTTACACTACACACCCACGCGTCTAAAAATTTCAACCACACCTGACTTCAAATTCTAGAAGCCACAACATTACACTGTACATGATCTCATTACCGGTAATTTGAAGGCAAGCTACTTTTGTAGAATTACCGAAGTATTTACCCGAAGGGCCAAGTCGAACCGAATAATTGGCGATCCGGTAACCAGTTCCGGAGTAGTGGAGTTAAATGCATTATTATTTGTGCTGTTGTAGACAGATGTCGCCAGCATGGCTCTTGTTGCTGATGCTGATGCCGGTGACTATGATTCGTGGTGCCAAGGTGCTGGGCGTGTTTCCTTTCCCAGCTAGGAGTCACCTGATAGTTCAGAAGGCTCTGATGTTCGAACTGGCCAGAAGAGGTCATGAGGTGACAGTCGTCAGTTCCTTTCCGGAAAACAAGGTCATCCCTAATTATTCTGAAATCGAATTGAAGACTACTGTCCAAGACTTAATGGGAAGTGCTGGTAAGGGAGTTGCAAGAGTTTATAACCGTCTTTAATGGAGGAATAAAGAAAAGATACTCGTAATATAGTTTTGTGTGAACTTTTGAGACCCAGGATTACATTAGCAAATATTTAATGAACGCAGATAAGAGTTGCATTTTGCATCTTAAATTGACATGTTGGCAAGATGGAACACACACGATTATGTAATCGAGATTAACCTGAAATTTTTCATTCTGTGCACTTAATTAAGGAGTTAAATTATAATGTCCTAGATTTTATTTTTTTACAGATCTCGTAAATATGTTTGACTTGGAAGTACAGAATCAAATAGAAGCGACCTTCAAGATATGGGGTATGGGCGAAGATCTTTGTCACCACGTGCTGCAAGAAGAAAACGTTCAGAAACTCATCCATTCCACAGATATTCATTTCGATCTTATTATCATTGAAGCTTTTTTTAACGAATGTTTCTTGGGATTCGCTCACAAATTCAAAGCGCCCTTAATACAAGTCTGTACCTACGGTGGTTCAAACTTTATGGCTGACTGGGTAGGAAGCCCAAATCCATATTCATACGTTTCCGACGAATTCATCGATTACACAGACAAAATGAACTTCTGGCAGAGAATGTACAATACAGTTCTCGGTACATTAAAACACGTGGGAAGGCAACTGATCCACTTGCCTAGACAAAATGCTGCATTGCACAAACACTTCAACTATACCGACCATTTACCGCCTGTATGGGAGCTGGAGTACAAGACTTCTTTGGTTCTTCTAAACACTCACCACAGTCTCAGTTATCCAAAACCTTTAATGCCAAACTATATACAGGTTGGCGGATTGCATGTGAAAACGCCTAAGAAACTTCGGCAGGTGAGAAATGTGAAACTAATGTTTCCGATTTGTGTGAGGTCTATTAAATGTGTTTGTTTTGTTTTATCAGTAAGATTAGTTCTGCACGTTTATAGGCTGATAGTTAAGGGGCGTATTTTTGGAAGGCAAGCTGTTGTGTGTTGTTTATGTAGATATTTAACTAAGGTATTTTTTAAGTTATTCGTGACGTGTTTTTCGTGACGTGCGTTATCATTTATCCAGTATTTTGAAAGCAAAAATGTCCTAATTAAATTGAAACAAAATGGATTACAAGGCACACGTCTTATCATGTACCAACTCCTATAAGTTTCGGCTCTAAGACTTAATAATATCAACATCAAAATTTCGTGTGTCCAAAACATAATTAAGCAGCTGTTCACTCTCACACCCGTCATTAATGTTAAGCGTCATAAAATGTTAAACTCCAGATCAAACACCAATAGTAAATGTCCACACTGCTGCAACATCACCACCACACAGCGGTGACAGCTCTTACATACACGCAGCCGTTTTACTTCCTGGGTTGCACACACAAACATCCGTAAGTGGGCCAAAGGAATGTGGTCCGGCTGAAGCGTGCTATATAATCCTCCTCAGGACGTCCAGTGTACTCCTTCACTTCTGTAAATTTATAAGTGCGGCTTTCGATTTCACATACTTCGCAATAACAAATGTTTTCGTTGGTCCTAAAAATTTTTCCATTTTGTTTATAAATTTTTAGACAACTCTCCCCTGTTGAGAGTTAGTGATTTTATGTTTTACGTACCTTGCATTTTCGTATATTCAGTGTTGAAAAATAGAACACAGTACTCTAAATAAAATACAATATAAACCCACAAAGCACAATGGATATACTGACATTGGGTAAATCGCAATCTTCAGCCGAACCACACACCTTTGGATTACATAACAATATAGAAGACTGTGTGCGCAGACCATAAATTAAAGCGGTTGTCAATGTCTAACAGCTGAGGTCAGTACGTCATCGCTGTGTGGTGGTGGTGATGTTGGAGCAGTGTGGCCATTTACAGTTGGTGTGTGATCTGGAGTTGAAAAGATATAAGATTCAACTCTTATGATAGAAAGCAAGGCGAATAGTGCCTGATTTATGTGTTGCAACTATCAAATTCTGATGCTGATAAACTCCCTGATCATGGGACTTTGGTCCCGAAACGTATAGTTTTTGGCATCTGCAAAGAGGTGCGTTTTGTGATCCTTTATATTGTTTTAATTAGTGCATTTTTTTTAAATGTGGAAACAGTCTAAGTATAAGTCCCTCAAGACAAAGTGTCACATGAAGGGCGATGTCACGCTGAACTTCCATGCTACCAAACAGACAGTCAGACTGCTCCAAAACTCCACAAAATGCATTAACAAAATGACATTATGTATGATAAGGTACTGTTTAAACTTCAGTGTGTTTGAATCAACTAATATATGGGCTTTGAGTGACTTGTGGCACATGCGAACTTTTTAGTTTATAATCAGTAAGAATTTGTGTTTAATAATTTCTTGACTGAAGAAATCATAAGGAAATACCATTTAAATGGGCTGTAAGAAATTTAAGTGCGATGTAACATTTTTTTCAAGTAGTGCAAACATAAATTGGTTGAGGATAATTGTTTTGAACCAGGATTTGCAGAAGTACCTTGATGAAGCTCCAGACGGTGTCATCTACTTCAGTATGGGCTCGAATTTGAAGAGCACTGAAATGCCTGAATCTAAAAAGAATGCTTTTCTGGGAGCGTTCTCGAAGCTTAAGCAGCACGTGTTATGGAAGTGGGAGAGTGACACTTTGCCAGGACAGCCGAGCAACGTGAAGCTCGGTAAATGGCTGCCTCAGTCTGATATTCTGGGTGAGTGGTGTTATATTGGTAAGACCGTTGGTATATCATGCATGCGAGGCGGTACGTATTGGAGGCAGTGGCTACGAAGTTCATTGCCTTCTTTTGAGTGGCGCCTTCTATTTGGTACACTTGTACCGACGTTTCAGATAAACCATCTGACTGTACCTAACTTTTCACAATGCCAGTGAGGGAGAAAATGGGTCCCTAAGAAATGGCGCAACCTACTTAACAGCCTGGAATCTGTCACACAGCTGATGCAATACGCTCCTTTCCTTATGTAACGTCCGTCTTAACTACTACGGTTCCCGTATGTAGCCTGTGCCATTGCTACTTGGCTCCGTCATCCGGGATCCAAATGTATGTGTTTCTTGTTCGTACGAATACTCGAAATTTATTGTGAATGATACAGAAGTGTGAAATGCTATCGGACTGGTTACTTTGCATGTGGCTATTTCTGACGAATACACATAGAATCGTGCTAATAGTTTTATACTGAAATCAATTAGTTTGAAATGGCATGGATTGTGGGAATATAATTCCATCTGTTTGCAAGGTAGGAACGAGCATTCGGAGTCAGAAGGACGTATTTCTTATAACCTGACGGGGTATAAGTATTTACGGCTGGAGTTGACGAAAAAAATACAAGTAAATAAAAAACAGATATTCAGTTATTCAAAACGCGGTAGTATGTTCAACCCATGTACAGATTTAATAGTATATATTCTATATTAATAATTATAATGCACACAATTATTCATGATTTTCTTACTGAATTTCAGGATTAATTCAAAATATAAAGATATGTAACATAACCTTGGAACTTCGAGACAATTGAAAATATTTGAGAGCAAACTTAAAGTATTGAGAGTGCGATTTTGAATACATTAAGAGCAGACTGAATTGAAGATACGTCTGCCACCGTTCCGTGCACAGCATTTCGTTTTCCTAGACCACTAACCAAAAACTTAAAAATTACAACATGCAGAAACGTAATCGTGCATGCTCTTTATAATTCTGAGATATTTGTGCTTTGACATTGAGGGAAGTTATGGGTGGATGGATAAAAAGACACTTTGATTTATGGATAGATAAGCAGGTAGGTAGATCGATCGAGAGGTACATGATGTAAATATATATATATATATATAGGTAGATAGAGAGACATATAAGGAGATAGATAAATAGACTGATACGTAGACAGAGGACAAGACAAGGAGATCATAGATGGGCACAGAAAGTGTCTTCTCAACCTCTTGGTGCAATTGAATCTCTAACTGTGTGCTGTTTGTCCACTAGCTCATCCCAACATCCTACTCTTCATTACACACGGTGGACTGCTGAGCACACAGGAAGCTATTCACAGAGGCGTGCCTCTGCTTGGGATTCCGATATTCGCCGACCAGAGTCGGAATATGAACAAGGCTGTTACAGCAGGCTATGGACTTATGATTCGATTCAGTAATGTCACCATGGAATCTTTGTTGTGGGGCATCAGAGAAATGATTGACAACCCTAAGTACGTCCGATGACACTAATCTCTGTAGTAATTATTATTGTCACTATTTATGTTTATTACGCATTCGACAGGAAATGCGGGTCATTAAGAGGAAAGAGAAAATTAGGCTTGCTGTGTGCCAGACATGGTTATTCATGCTGGATATAAAGGACTATTTCTCTCCACCTACACTGTCAATGTCCCTGTATTTTTCATATCCTTCAGTCTAATCCACCCCGCTAGTGCGAGTCGCGTTTGGAGCTCTTCACTGCCCTTAACGCCTGCATTGTTAGGATATCGTCCAACAAGGTCGCTGGTTTCGCACACCAATTGGTAACTCATTGATTGAGTAATAAGAAAATACTATTTATTCCTTTTATTTTATTGTAATGATTATTAAATAAAAATGAATTAAAATTAATACAACTGATAACTAAAATACTTTTAATTAATTGCAATATTATGCCCAAATAAGATTCTAAAATTTTAGGGTAATATTAAATATTCAGATTTGTCGATGGCAACACAAAAAATGGCATGGCTTTCTAAAGAGTCGTTCAGTATAAACTCCACTATTAGAAAGGATTTTTTCTGGCTTTCACAGGTACCGTGAGAACGCTCAGCGTCTATCTCGTATCTACCGGGACCAGCCACGCACACCACTGGAGCAGGCCGTGTACTGGACGGAGTACGTGATTCGACACAAGGGAGCGCCACACTTGCGTTCAGCTGTACTGGATCTAGCCTGGTACCAGTACTTCCTGTTAGATGTCATCGCTGTGCTGGCGCTAGCTGTAGGGTCTGTCGTGCTGATAATATATATGACACTAAGAACAGTGTTGGGTAAAATTTGCGGCGGCCGTAGACATAAAGAGGACGATAAAGTATTAAGGAAAAAGAAAAGGGACTAAGGGAGATTTCAGGCTTCTTATTTGGCACATTTTTTCATTATTCTGGGATGCTGTTCGCCGTCAATGCAATTTTGTTGCCAGCTGTTACGAAGCCGTGTTTTAGTCTCAGCTTAAGGAACTGTATAAATATTGAACGGAACCTGATCTCTTATTCACCGATCAATCCGGTGTCAAGGAGCCACTTTTGTAGCTGTCCCTGGTGGACAACTTCGTCATGCATAATTAATGTCGACTTTTTCATATTCAAATTCTAACACATGTTCAATAGCAACTACGTATTCACCATGTTTTACAACACAGGGAATTTTTTATCTCCTCATGCGTGTTACACAACCCCGCCATTCTGATCCTCTTTTCCATCTTAATAATATATCGTAGTGGGTAGGCCATAAACTGTGGAGCGTTTCATTTGAATAGATGTTTTCCAATTCTTTTTCTCATTCCCTTTGTTCAAAATTATTTCTGGTTGTACGGAAAACAAGGTCGAATGAATGACAAATGCGTACGAATTTGTGTTGGCGAAACATATAATTTTTACACAATAAAATATATCGGACATACTATGAAATTTGTCCTTAACATACGATATGATATTCTATATCAGGATTATAAAAAAGAAAGGAAAAGTGCGGATAAGGTAAAACTGTGATTCCTGTCCTTAATGTGGATTGATCCTCTCCTCGACTATCCTAAATATCCAATAATATCTCACTCAAAGCGAGTGCTTTTACAGTCATTTTATGTCGCGGGAACAATAATACTTGCTTCAATCGTTATGTAAAATATCCAATACTTTTACTATGTTTTAAACAATTCGAATTTTCCTCGCAAAATTTTATATAATTAGCCAATATCAAATTTTGTGGGCCTGTTAGCGTAGACGGTATAGTAACAGGCTACGGCTGGACAGTCCGGGGATCGAATTCCGGTGAAAGCGAGATTTTCCACACCTGTCCAGACCGCCCCGGGGACCCAACCAGCTTCCTGTAAAATGGGTACCGGGTCTTTCCATTGGACAAAAAGCGGCCGAGGCGTGACGTTGACCCCGCACCCCCTTCTAGTGTCATGGTCAAGAAAAGTTAGAACTATACATCTACTCTCCCTATGGGTCGTACGGCCTGTAAAGAGCCTCAATGCCTGTAAAACGGTGCACTGTACCTTTACCAATATCACATTTCACATAAATCCATATAGTGTACCCAAGCGGAAATTCGGACAGAACTTCGAAGGGACGTACGTACACAGGGGCGGAAGTTCAAATTGAAAAATATAAAGAGGTTTTTCCGGGAATTTGCGGAAAGCGCCTAGTAGATTTTCACACAAACAGATGCGCAAGGAAACAGTCTAGGTCCTTATTCTCTGATCTCCTTAACGTTAGATGCTGAAATGTGTGAAATATTACTTGCGTCGATAGGTAAATATTTTTATCAAATTATCGGCATTTGTTTTGTATTCCTCCAAAGCCCCGTTGAAAGCGAATTTCGTTACTCATTGTTGGAGTTGTGAATGTAGCCTCAATAAAATAATCGACCACTGACACAATCACTTTGTCACACTTTGCCCACTGATCGTCACCCAGCCCGATACTTAGAGTGACCTGCACTACAGCTACCGTGACAAAATAATTCACATACCTGAAACACGCAAGGAACCATCTGCAGAACAAATTAAGTACTTGAAACCGGAGCCATTATACAAATGATGGAAAGCTTGACTTACTAATGTGAACGGAGATGTAATGAAAAAATCGAGAAATATTTTATATTGTTAAGCCTGGGAAAAATTTATGGACGTTTCGGGAAAGGCTTACTGCCTCCACCTTCAAGTACATAACGATGGAGACTGTAATAACATCCGAAATATAGTTACATTTCTAGCAAAATATACGGTGTCACACCTTAATTCTATTTATTATGAAAAACTGTATATAGTCGTTACTTTATGTCGCCGACATAAACAGTTCTTTATAATATACCATAAAATGAGACTACATACTTAGAGCTATTATATGATCTTTCTCAGGCCACTCGTTGAAACATGTAGACAGATTTCGTGATATAATTTACTACAGTTACTCCTGTCCATATTCTAAAATAACGATTGTATGACTTACACAAACACAACATGATGTATAAGTCAATAAAGCATATTTTAAGTTTTCCTTGTCCATCCATAAGTGCATAAAGGGGGAAATTCTTACTTTCTGCACCAGATGGGGATGTGTCCTAAAGACGGACGACGATAAACTTACAGGCAGGTTTAGAATTGACGGTCTGCAAACTAACGCAAACTGAAAACTTCGTTTTGTCAGGCACAAAAATACAGAATATTAAATCCACTCTCAAGCCCAGAGAGATGTTAGAAACACATTTTGATGCTAACAATAATTCAGTCTCAAGAATTTTACACAGTTCTGCTTCAGCAGTTGGCAACGCAAGACCGGTCTAGTGCTGTGCTCGAAGTCTGTGCATCTACCTACAAACAGTAGTGAGAGTGCAAAGTGCAAGTTCGGCAAACCAGCTTATATACCAGACGCTCAGAGTGCCTTGGGTACGTAAATAACAAAAACAGGAGAAAAGGCAAGCCCATCTATTCAGGCGAAGGAAAAGTTAGTGAATAAGTGCAGCAGCAAGGCCAAGTTCTTATCGAATGGGGGAAACAAATCACAATGAACTCACCTAACGGATCTAAACCTCTTTATGGAAACCACACAAACAGTTTGCTGCGTCTAAACTGAATCAATCCACTACATCTCTCTTCATGCAATCATCTCAACAATCACCAAACAACTCTCAACAACAATACGAGGTATGTCAAATTCAACCAATAAATCTACACCAAACATACAATAGTCAGTATCCACCCCTCAACTACCAACAAACAAACCTCCAACAAATGTATAATTCCCATTGCTTCCCGCTGCCCCTCCTACGTAATGCAAAGCAGGCAATCGTAAGAACACAGTCTGAAAGCGACGAGAACCTCGAGCACGAAGAATGCAGTGATAAAGAAACACAAGAACCTCTACATGAATGGCAATCTGTCGACAAAACAAAGAAAATGAAAAGAGAACTAACCCGGAAAAATGAAGACAAAACAAAACAAACCTACATAACAACAAGCAACAGATTTGAAACTCTTGCCCACAAAATGGAAGCAACAGCAATGAACAAACCCAACCAAATACACAACTCACACCCAAACCACATCCTATATTTATATATGATGTTTTCAATTACAAGAATATAATTGATAATCTGTCTAATATCACAGAAGAAGAAACCTATCAATGCAAAATACTAAGAAATGACACAGTCAAGATTAACACCCTAAACCCAGATACACATAGAAAACGCATTCGACATCTAAATATTGAGAAAATTATACACCATACCTATCAAATGAAGCAAGACGGAGCGTATAGAGTAGTGATTCGTAATCTCCACTACTCGATCCCAATCGATGAAATAAAAAAAGAGGTACAAAAGAAAGGTCACGCTCTTCGCAACATTTTAAATATAAACATAGAGTAAATAAGTACCCCTTACCTATGTTCTATGTCGACCTCCAGCCAAAAGAAAATAACAAAGAAATTCACAATCTACAATACCTAACAACATGAAAATAAATGTAGAACCACCTTACAAAAAAATACCATCATACAATGTACAAGATGTCAGCTCTATGGCCACTCAAAAACATACTGCACGAGGACCTACAAATGTGTGAAATGCGGAGGAAACCATATGACAACCGAATGCCAAAAACCTAGAGAAACACCTGCCAAATGCGCCCTATGCTCAGGTCAACATACAGCCAACTACAAGGGCTGTACAGTATACAGGGATCTGCAAAATGCGAAAAGAAACTCGACAAACAGAAAACAACAAATTCAAAATAGACAAACCATCACACAAAACAATACAAACCATACTACTCAGCACAAGATACTAACTAGTACCTCATATTCACAGGTATTAAATGGCAACAACAATAACAATCAAATAGGCAACATAGGTATACAACTGAACACCTTCCTCAACGAATTCAAAACAATGTTTTCCCAACTCATCAAACAGAATAGCATGATACTAAGCATGCTTACAACTATTATTAACAACAAACTCAACAATGGACATTAAAACCATCCGTATTGCCGAGTGGAACGCCAACGGATTGCTACACCATAAGCTTGAACTTATGCAATTTCTCCAAGACAACAAAATTGGTGCACTACTTGTATCAGAAACACACTGTACTATTTGAACAGTGCTCAAAATACCAAAATACTTAATCTACCACTGTAACCACCCGGATGGCACTGCTCACGGAGGTGCAGCAATACTCATTCCTACAGCAGTAAATCGTCACGAAGCTCCAGCTTATCAAACAGACAAAATACAAGCTGCTATTATCCAAATTAAAGGACAGCCATGGCCTTTTAACATAGCCGCAATGTACAGTGCACCGAGAAATAAAATTGAAGCAGAAGACTACAAAAATGTTTTCCGTCGTCTTGGAAACAAATTTATAGCGGGAGGAGATTGGAACGCTAAACATACCAACTGGGGTGTCAGATTAACCACTCCAAAAGGTAGAAACCTACTACAATATATAACAAACTGCAACTGCTCATATATATCAACGGGGGAATCTACATACTGGCACTATGACACAAATAAAAGGCCCGACCTACTCGACTTCTATATTTATAAAAGCATTGCCACGAATTGCATACAGATAGAAACAAACTGGGACCTATCCTCAAATCATACCCCTATTATTGCAACACTTAGCAACCACACAATCCATAAGTCAAAAACACCCAGGCTAACATCACCAAAAACTGACTGGAATGCCTTCCGAACACATATCGATGAGAGTACAAAACTCAATATCAAACTAAAACAACCTGACAATATTGATGAAGCAGTAAACTATATCCCGTGTCTAATATAGGAGGCAGCATGTGGATCTACAACTCCCGAAAATTCTGGAATAAAAACCAATCAGTCTCACTCGTCCACATATCAGAGAAATAGTGACAGAGATACGAAGAGCAAGAAACAGATGGCAAAAAACCGCAATCCTATAGACAAAAGGATATATAATCAACTTACGAGACAGCTAAAAGCGGCTCTACAGGACACAAGAAACGCGACATTTGAGACATAAATCAACACCTTATAAAAAGAAGACCATACTATCTGGAAAGCCACCAAACAGTTAAAAAAACCAATAACTCACGTTCCTCCACTCCTACAGGAAGATGGCAACTGGGGAAAAACAGACAAGGAAAAAGCTACAGCCTACGCTGAGTACCTCTTCAAAGCATTTACCACTCCGCAGAAAAAACAACAACAATAACAATTTCGAAAATATCGTCAAAACATCCTTAAGCAGTGCACGTCCAATGACACGACCAATTAAACCTGTTTCCCCATCAGAAGTTAAAGAAGAAAACAAAAAGTATGCTAACCACAAACCTCCCGGCTTCGATTTGATCACTGGGCAAATACTGAAAGAATTACCAAGAACAGCGGTACTACTATTGACCACAATCTATAATAGTATACTCAGACTTACCTACTTCCCAATACTGTGGAATTCGCCCAAATAATCATGATCCACAAACCTGGTAAACCCTCAAATACAGTCACATCATATAGGCCTATCAGCCTCTTACCCATCATGTCCAAAGTATTTGAAAAAATCCTTTTCAAAAGAATCCAAATGGACGACGATATAAACACAAAAATCCCAACACATTAATTTGCCTCCCGTGAAAATCACTCAACTACGCAACAATGCCATAGGATTGTCAACGAGGTACTAAAAAGTCTAGAAGAAAAGAAACTGTGCACAGCCGCCTTCCTAGACATCCAACAAGCATTCGATCGAGTATGGCATGACGGACTCCTTTACAAACTCAAACCGACCTTTCCCACACCCTATTACCTCCTGCTAAAATCCTATCTCACAGATTGTTACTCCCAAATAAAATATAATATGGAGAATTCTGATAACTTTCGAATTCATTTCGGAGTACCTCAGGGAAGCGTTTTGGGTCCCCTCCTACACCTGATATTTACGGCTGACATACCAACCAGAAACGAAACCGTCATCGCAACATTCGCAGATGATACCGCTATAATGGCGAGTAACGAAAATCCACAAACTGCGTCCCGCAGCCTTCAAACTCACCTTAATCAACTCGAAGCCTGGCTAAGCAATTGGCGTATAAAAGTCAACGAAACCAAATCGGCAAAAGTCACATTTACGAACCGGAAAACTGACTGTCCAGTTGTAACAATAAATGGAACACAACTACAGTTAAAAACGAGGTAAAATACCTAGGCCTAATACTCGACCAAAAGCTAACATGGAGACCACACATAACTGCAAAGAAGATTCAAATTAATCTCGAACTACGACAGATAAACTGGCTTATCGGAAGAAAATCTAAGCTGACGATTGAAAACAAACTGCTATTATACAAAGCGATCACCAAACCCATATGGTCCTACGGTATACAACTATGGGGCTGTGCCAAACCTTCAAATACACAAGTCATACAAAGAATACAGTCAAAAACACTAAGAATAGTGTTCAATGCACCATGGTATGTAAGCAACAAAACACTCCACAAAGATTCCAGAATACCATTCGTAGAAGACGAAATCATAAGAATGACAAGTAGATACCTTCTAAACCTCACAGAACACTCAAACGAAAAAGTAAACCAAATACTCATCCCCCCGAGGCAAGAAGAAAACGACACCGACAGTGCCCACAGATGTGTTAAAATGAAAGACAATAAATATTAGAGAGCGTTCTACTCTTGGGAGAACTATCACTGGATAACATCTCCCTTCAAAGTGTAAGTTTTCAAACAATTTACTTATAGCTTCCTTGAAGCAGATTGTAAATATCTCAAATACAAATTTAAAAAAAAAAAGAATTTTACACTTGCATAGTCACTTCGTTTCCGGCCGTACCAGCCGAGCGATGAGTGTCTGCCAGGAGTGTGTGGCAATTTGCACTGAGCCGTGTCCGAGTCTATAAGGACTGTGCAGAGGAAGCTGTAGAGATCAGGTTTTAGACCCGATTTTGGACAGAGAGATGTTTGAAATCTGGACCCACTACTGGTTATGTTGGCAGATTTTCTCTTAAGCTTTACTTGTTTTTCTCCAGTTTCTGTACTGAGAGTATGTGATACAAATAAATATATCCTGATCAGGGATGGAAAAATCCCTGTGCTATTTTGTGAGTAATAAATTATTGTGACGCCTAATATTTACGGATACTTATTATGGAATTTTGATGTGTGTACCGTACTTTGTATATTTTAAAACCTCATTATAAAATTTACTTTTCGTAACCCTTGATGCATCTAAAACTTTCAGGTTGCTCCTAAGGGTTTTGTAAATTGTATTCACATCTAATATAAAGGTCAATTGATACCTTCATTTAAAAAAACCGTAAATTCAGGGATGTTGTTAAAACTGGATATTATAGCTTGTTAAGACAACATTTATATAATAGGTGTTTTGTAAGGTAAAGTAAATGAGAAGTTGACCTTGAGGGTTAATAAATGAGGATTTAAATGTACACAGTCACGACCAGGCTTGAACATATGTTTCCAAAATATAAAAGCCATCTCAAAATTCTAGACACCAAAACAATCACTAGAAGCAAGTTCCATAATGAGGGTTCACATATACATTAATGTACCACCGTACAAAACTTAGTTGCCTGAGCTAATTTGCACCCGGAATTTATATGCCCCTTTATTTAACTTCTGTTTAAAGTCTTATTTTAAAAAGGTGTTTTGTTGTAAGCAAGGATACAACATATTAGGATTTATTTCATAATATAAGTCTTTCTCATTACCATATCCTTCTTGTCCTGTGTCATTGCTGCTCCTCAACTTTGGGTGGATACCCAGGAAGATGTTCGGAAACAAAGCAGCATTTCTGGATGAAATGTCCTTCCGGTTGCATTTAACACTCACACACCCGCACCAGATTGTGGAATTCGTCGAAATAGGAGGTTCAGTCAGTAAGTAAGAAGAATAACTGTATTAATTTTCGACTAGAGTTGTTTTGGGAAATGCGGTTGGTAGAATTGTTAGCCTCAATTTTGACACGCCTGCTGATATGGTCGACATTAGGGCATTTCTCGCAATAAGCGAGAAAGGCTCTTTCCGCACGGTGGCTTCATTACTGCAGTGCGCCAAAGGAAAACAGCATGCTGGTATCAGATTTTGTGCTCAGACATGGTGAACACAGAAAAAAGTCGCCGCAGAAAGCTTCCCTCAAGTATGGCTGCAGTTTTCTCGCCCAAAGAATATTCTACGATTGGGTAGATATTTTCAGAAGTAGAAGAACAAACGTCACCGTCCTGGCATGGCACGGATAGTAGCTAGGGAAGAAAGTTTGAGAATATTGAAGAATTTATTCAAGTGGATGGACGAGTAACAGCGGACGAAATTTCTGAAAAACCTGGATTCAACCGCGGTACTGTATGTACAGTTACTCAAACTAATTGCAATTCAAGTATTGTTAAGCTGTTTGCGCCAAGAGATATGTCGTAAAACGTAATTTTGTACCACAAACAATGTCGGTCCGCAGACGGCTAACAAGACACTTGAGACCATCCGGAACTTGAAATTTAAACTCGGAGAACATCCTTACAGTCTAGAGTTTGCCCCTGTTATTTTGACGTGTACGGACCCTTAAGGGGCCGAATAAGAGAGGTTAATTTTTCTACTTACGAAGGGGTAAAAGATTGCTGTGTATTCATAGTTGCTCGCGCAAGTCAAACATTTTTTATCTGGCGGAAGCACGAAGCTGTTGACAATTTGGAACACCTGCATTGTAAAACGGTAGAC
>Ga0268261_10001224_pt1 | contig 17380 bp, 18 predicted proteins | sample TergutNc150P1_FD_190353 | JGI IMG/M metagenome (GOLD analysis project Ga0268261, IMG submission 190353) | Nasutitermes corniger P1 segment gut microbial community from laboratory colony in Florida, USA - Nc150 P1 (SPAdes) (version 2) | ecosystem: Host-associated > Arthropoda: Insects >...
GACCGTCCTCCGTTGTTTTTTCAGTTCCCTGTCATAGTGCGACTTGGAAAGGCGCAGGTAATCGACGCCGTTGTTTTTAATTTTCTCGATATGCATAATTCCCGTTCCAATCCTATGTTGATATATGTATATTAATTATATCAAATAATGAAACGGGTTTCAACCCCTAAAACCCTTGATATCAGATGTTTTTCGACAGAGTTTTTTCGGAGCCGGGTGTAAAACTCGGGTTATAACACACAAAAGTGAAAAAGTCCTGAAAATGATGAAAAAACCATCATTTGCAGGGCTTTTATTTATCTTATTTGCCCGTTTCCATAGATTAGGTACTTTGTAGAAGTGAGCGCCTTTAGGCCCATGGGCCCGCGGGCATGGAGTTTTTGGGTGCTGATGCCGATTTCCGCACCGAAGCCAAATTCAAACCCATCCGTGAAACGGGTGGAGGCATTATGATAGACAGCGGCCGCATCGATGCCATTTAAAAAATGGAGGGCATGAGCAGAATTTTGCGTAATAATCGCTTCGGAATGCTTGGAGCCATAGCGGTCGATGTGATCCATGGCGGCTTGCACCCCGTCCACGGTCCCGATGGCAATGTCAAGGGACAAGAATTCGTCCTGCCAATGATTTTCCTGGGCGGGCTTTGCCGTTTCGTCCCATTGAAGAACAGGTGCATCTCCATAAACCTGGACGTTTTTAGCATGAAGGGCCTGCAATAATTTGGGAAGGTGTAATTTTGACCAACCTTCATGTACCAAAACGGTTTCCGCCGCATTGCACACGCTTGGACGCTGGGTCTTGGCGTTGATGACAATATCAATGGCCATGTCCGCATCTGCGGATTCGTCAATGAAAATATGGCAGTTCCCTACCCCTGTTTCCAGAACTGGGACAGAAGCTTCCTTAATGACCGATTGGATCAATCCCGCACCGCCCCGTGGGATGAGCACATCCAAATACTCGTTTAAATTAAACATTTCTCTGGCAGTTTCCCGTGAGGTATCCTCTAAGAGTGCAAGGGCATCAAGCGGGATGGTATCCGCCTTCTCCAAGCCCCGGTGCATGACGGCAACCAATGCTTTATTGGAGTTGACTGCCGAAGAGCTTCCCCGAAGGAGGACGCTATTACCCGATTTCAAGCAAAGGACCGCCGCGTCCACCGTCACATTGGGGCGAGCTTCATAAATCATGCCAATAACGCCAAGGGGTACCGCTACTTGCTTTACGCTTAGCCCGTTGGGGCGCTGGAACTGCTCACGGACTTCCCCGATGGGATCTTCCAAATCCACCACTTGAAGTACCCCTTCGGCAATGGCATCAATGCGTTCACCCGTCAACATCAGGCGGTCAAGAAGGGTATCATCGAATCCTTTTGCCCGACCCGCTTCCATATCCTTGCTATTTTCAGCCAGGATGAAGGCCTTTTCCTCAACTAGTTGTGCGGCGATGGCTTTAAGTGCCATGTTTTTTTCTTCTGTTGATAAAAGGCCTAGTGATTTACTCGCTTTTTTCAACCTTTTAGATTTCTGGATTAACTCACTCATTGTCTCACTCCTCACATTCATTTCACTTCAACTAACCGGCTCCGGTGGATGACCACGCTTTTTTCCATGCCGACCAGTTCCCGTGCCTCACTGCTTCGCTTGCCCTGGACCTGTTCCAATAATTCCGAGGATACTGTGACCTGCCCTTTGGCAACGATTTTTCCTTTTTCGTTTTCGATGCTGACCACATCCCCATTTTGGAAATCTCCCTTGACGGCTGTCACCCCTGCGGGCAATAGGCTTTTCCCTTCTTGGAGGATGGCCCGCTCTGCTCCGGCGTCAATTCGGATGGAGCCGCTGCTGCTTGAATGAAGCCTAATCCATTGCTTGACCTTGCCTTCTAGTTCCCCTTGATGGCCAATGTAGGTCCCGGCACCTTTTCCCGCTAAAATATCTACTAAATCCCGGTTATCAGTGCCCATGCCAATAAAGACGTTGACCCCCATGCCCATGGCCGTCTTGGCAGCCATTACTTTAGATTTCATGCCTCCGGTGCCCACATTAGAACCGGTTTCCCCGCTCATGGCTAAAAGTTCTTCAGGAATGTCGGGCAGGTACTGATAACGCTTGGCATCTGGGTTGGTTTTCGGGTTGGCATCATAAATCCCGTCCACATCTGTCAAGATGCAAAGTGTCTGGGCTTTAATCAGTCCCGAAACTAAGGCTGATAGCATGTCATTATCCCCAAAAGTCAGTTCCGCAACAGAAGTGGTGTCATTTTCATTGATGATGGGGATAACCCCCCGTTTCAAAAGTTCTTCAAGGGCCTGGTAAGCGTTGCTGTACTGGGCTTCGTTTTGAAAGTCAGGCCGCGTCAAAAGGATTTGGGCTGCTACGATTCCCGAAGCGTATAAGCCTTCGACGTAGTGTTGCATCAAAAGGGCCTGCCCAACTGCTGCCGATGCCTGCTTGCCTGCCATAGTGGTTGGCCTCGCAGGGTAGCCTAGGCGGCTAAAGCCCGATGCTACCGCCCCCGATGAAATAAGGACCACTTCATGGCCATCCTCCCGCAAGGCTACCAATGCCCGCACATAGCCCATCAATTTATGAAGGTCAAGGCCCCCATGTTTATCTGTCAGGGAGGAACTCCCAATTTTTACGACAACCCGTTGTTTTTTCATGCTTTCCACTTCCCTCTTATACTTGTCTGTTAATTATAACATGCGGATTAAAGGAGTTCAAATACATGGGCGGCGTCCCCGATGTATTCGGCGAAAGCGCCTCTGAATGGGATGGGTTCTTTGTTGATGACCAGGATTTTGGCCCCAACAGCTGCGGCGTAAATCAAACTGGCGAACGGATGGACCTGGAATGTCGTCCCCACGATGACCACGGTATCAGCAGCTTGAAGGGCCTGCTCCGCTTCATCAAACGCTTTCGGCGGTATCATCTCATCATAAAGGACCACGTCCGGGCGGACAATCCCCCCGCAACCCTCATGGCGCCAACTTTCAAGAAACGCTTCCTGTGGCACCGGTCGATAGCATTTTTCACAGTGGCAGGTCAAAAGCGTCCCATGAAATTCAACCACGTGAAGGCCGCCGATTTTATGGAGCCCGTCCAAGTTTTGGGTAATGACCGTCACATCCCGATCCTTTGAGAGCTTCGCCATTTTCTGATGAATGATGTTAGGGGTTGCATCCGCCCGATAAAGCTGGCGGATAAACTTGTAAAAATCATCGGTATCATCCTTCATCGCCCGGCGGCTCAAGAGGTACTCGGGGTTTTTAAGCCCAGTTTTGGTGTAAATACATTCCATGGAACGGTAATCGGGGATACCACTGGCGGTTGAAACCCCCGCACCCGTCATAAATACGATCTTCTGGCCCAATTTGATGAGCCTCGCCAACTCTGCTGCTGTATCCATCGATTCCCACATCCTTTTTTCTTATTTTACCTTATTTGAATCCTTTAGGGCAAGAAAAAAGCCACCCAAAGCATGGGCGGCATTCAATGATGGACGATTGCGGCGATAATGGGGGCAATCAGCACGACCCCCGCAAATAAGCAAATGATGGCAATATGGAACAGGTTTAGCTTTTCCGTCATAAAAGTAACCCCTTTCAACTTCTTTATCCCATTGTAGCATGGATTGGCCCCAGATGCAATGAAAACCCTTTATTTTTTTCGGTTTTCGATTGACATTTTCCCTAAATTTTTGTGATAAAAAAGTAATAAAGCCCTTACACGCCGCATAAACTATTACAAGGGTCCAGGATTTCCCCTTTTTGGGAACCTGGATTCGGGTTGACACACTCCAAACCACCCATAGCCAAAAAGTCCACCGGGATTTTCCCAGTGGACGTTTTTGGATTTGTTATTTCACTCCATTTTTTTTGAATGCTTAGGCAACAATAGGTTCAGTAAAATCCCGATGATGGCGGCAAGTGCCATTCCTGAAAAATTAAGGGGGCCTAAGTCGATGGCCAGGTCGCCTATACCTACTACCAAGATGACGGAGGCAATAATCAGGTTGCGTTCCTGGGACAGGTCAACTTTATGGTTAATCATGACGCGGGCACCACAAGAAGCGATGATCCCAAATAACAGGATGCTGACCCCTCCCATGACCGGGGTTGGGATGGTTTGGATGATGGCATTGAATGGGCCGACGAACCCTAATAGGATGGCGATGACGGCAGCCCCGCCCATGACCCAGACAGATGCGACCTTCGTCAAGCCGACGACGCCGATATTTTCCCCATAAGTAGTATTGGCAGGACCGCCGATAAAGCCTGCTAACGCTGTAGCAATCCCATCTCCAGCCAGCGTCCTATGAAGACCTGGGATTTTGGTCAAGTCCCTGCCTAATATATCGCTCAATAGCATGACATCCCCTATGTGCTCTGCAATCGTGACAATGGCAATGGGAACCATGATGCCGGCTATTTCAAGGTTGAAAATAGGAGCAGCATTTAAAAAAGAAAAATCTAGTTGGCTGATCAGCCCGACATTCCCAAAATGGGAGAAGTCAACCAACCCAAAGAAAATGGACGCGATGTAACCCACGATAATCCCCGAAAATACAGGTAACAGCTTAAAGAGGCCTTTGGTGTAAGTGGAAACCAAGATGGCAGCAAGCAGGGTAATCAGTGCAACCGCCACGTGCCCAGAAGCCATACTGACCGCTGTGGGGGCTAGGGATAAACCGATGACAATGACCGTCGGGCCAACTACGATTGGGGGCAACAGGCGGTGGACCCAGTCAGAGCCAATCAACTTGATGATGACGGCAATGATGCAGTAGACAACCCCAATCATGACCAAGCCACCTGTTACCGCGCCTTGCCCACCGATGCCCGCAGCCGTGATGATTGGGGCAATGAAGGCAAAGGAGGACCCTAAATAAATAGGGGCTTTGGCTTTCGTCAACAAAATATATACTAATGTCCCAATCCCTGAGGATAAGAGTGCCAGGCTGACAGGCAGCCCCGTAAGCATGGGAACCAAGACGGTCGCCCCAAACATCGCTAGGACATGTTGGGCACTAAGGGCTAGCCACTCCAGGGGCCTAGGTTTGTCATGAACATCTAAAACCAATTTTTTTTCCATCGTCAATCTCCTTCACAACCGAAATTTATCCTTATTAATTTTAGCCCCTTTTTTGACAAATATCAACATATTTTTCAAAAAAATCAGTATGCTGGCATTTTTGCAGACATTGGATGGGCGGAAAAAGACCCCTCATCCGAGTGAATTGGAGTTATTAGAGGTACGCTTAAACTAAAATATCACACTTTTTCTCATGCTTTCCTTGCCAAAGGATGATGCCACCTACCACAAGGGCTATCCCGCCATAAATAACGAAAGGGAACCACTGGGGAAACTGGAAACTCCAAACACTCCTTAACAGGTAAGTGTAAATCCCATGGATCAGCCCTGCCAGGATAGGGACCAAGATAGCCAATAAGGTCAGGTAGATGGGGGCTATCCGGGAGATGGCTTTCGATAACAAGGCCATGCCCGTTCCCAGTATCAATGCCATCAAGGCAGTCACCAGCATGTATTGCCCGAAGGTAAAGTCAAACCACGTTTGGAAAGGGCTGAGGAAAGAGTTGATTTCCACAGGCGAGAACACCAAGGTGCCGTTTTTAATGGCATAGATGGCAAAGACTGCTGAAAGTTCCACCAAGGCGATGATGGCTCCCGCCAATGCTACTGCTATGGCTTTTTTGGCGTACAGCTTCCTCCCTAATTTGGAAGCGTACTGGATAGGAAGCATATGCTGATGCCGTTCGGTCAAGTAAAGGGGCGAAACAATAATGACGATGCTGAAGGCAATCATGGCCGCTGCTTGTACCAAGGCTTCCGAATAATTAGCCATCAGATACCCTTCAAATAGCGGGTAGGCTTCAAGGCTTCCCAATGTATTTTCCCGTTGGGCTTGGTTAGCATCAAGCATCAGCCCCCAAAAGGATAAATCCCCAACGGCCGCCTCGCCCCTAGCCCGCCGGGCTTCATAAAATTCGATGATATGCTCCCTTGCCTGGATTTCCCACGGTTCATCGAAATCAGCATAAAGGGTGTCGAGAAGGGCAAAGACTTCCGGGCTCTCGTTATCCGAATTACGGATTTCTGCAAGGGTGGAAAAACCTAAAGCCGATACATCTTCCCGGGTGGCCAGGTACTCGTCAAACTGACGGGACTTCTCTTCATGGAACGTGACGAAATCGGCAAATTCCCCATCATCCAAGGCTGTGCCATACTTTTCAATCATGGACTGGGTTACCCTGACATTATCAATCATGGGTCGGTTCCTATGAAACGTATTCAAAGGAAAAGTTAGAAATAGCATAAAAAACAAAGTGCAAAAGACAAGGGCCGCCAGCACCCGCTTCCATTCAAAAATCTTGCGTAACTCCCAACCTATCATCCTCATGCTAAATCCTCCTTTAAAAATTTTTTATATGCCACTGCCGACGAAACTGTCCCAAACCCAAGCCAGATAAGCAGGGTGGACACTTCGTAAAACGGGAACAGTTGGGTGACCATGAACAGGTTTTTGAACCTTAAGAGCAAATGTGCCGGGGTCATCATTGTGTAAAGCAACCAGTTGCTGCCAGCGCTTATAAACGTTCCTGTCAACAGCAATCCCCCAAACAACAGGGCAAAGAGGATGGGGACCAAAAAGCTGTTTCTAGTAATGGCGGACAGTCCGAAGGCAAGTAGGACGAACACGGTTTGAAGCACGAAAAGCGTTCCTACCACTGCCAATAAATACTGCAAAAATGTCCAATCCCAAAACGTAGCATAGAAGGCATCAAACTCCGAGAGGAAAATGGAAGTCATGGAAGCGCCCCATAACCCGCTATGGTTGTAGACCGTAAAATAAATCCCCAGGATGATGGCGATTAGCAACGTGGTTAGTCCCAGCATTGCCAAGAGGGCGGAAACCAGTTTTTTCCCCTGCAACTTGCGCCCCGTCTTGGTCGAATAAACAACGGATACGGTTTTGGCATCGAATTCATACCCAATCAGGAAGGCGGTTACCAGTACCATAAAGATCATGGATTCAAAGGCGGCTGCCCTAAGCACCGTTCCAAACAAGTGGCTGTGGGTAGCATGCATTACCCCGTCGAAAAAGAAGTCCCGGTGGGTTCCCGACCCTAAAATTTCAGCAATCCGTGCCTGTGCCACCAAGCCTTGGGCGCGAAGGGTATCTGCCAGTTCCCCGGTGGCCCCAATCATGGCAATCTGCTGTTCGGTGAACGCTACCATGTCGTTGCCAGCCATGATTTCGTCCGCATTCCGTGCCACATCGTAATAAATTTCAAGGGTTAGCACCTCAGCAAAGGCCGCCCGCACCTCATTAGGATAGTCCCGCCGCTGGGCAAAAAATTCCCCCGCCGATTCAAATTCCGTACCTGCCCGTTCGTTTGCGGCTGCAAGCCCTTCAACCTTCATTTGGTAAAGGCTGCTAAGGCTTTCTTCGTTGATTTGAACGTTTTCATTGGCTGTGAAATCCGTAAGCTGGGACATACTTTGACGCTGGGTGAAATTTTGGGCAATCAGCAAGCCGTTGAATAGGGTAAAAACCACCATCAGACCCCAAACCACTGGGGATTTATAAATTTTTCTCAGCTCATATTTTATCATGGTTCTCCTCCATAGTGTGGATTTTATTCCTTGTAGATGTGCAGGAAAATATCCTCTAAATTCGGTGCCACTGTTACGTATCCCTCTTTGGGTTCGCCGATGAACCGTACCAGCATTTGCCCATCTTCTTGTTTTTCAGATAGTGACTGGTACTGTTTTCGAAAATCTGGCATGGCATCATAAGGCACCAGGGTTTCAAAGACCCGCCCTTTCAAGAGCCCGCATATATTTTGGATGGTATCTTTATACAAGAGTTGCTTATCTTTGATCATGATGATTTCGTTGGCGATGCTCTCCACATCCGAGACGATATGGGTGGATAAAATAACAATGCGGTTGCGCCCCAGTTCCGATAAGAGGTTCCGAAACCTTACCCGTTCTTTCGGGTCAAGCCCTGCCGTTGGCTCGTCCAGGATGAGGATTTTTGGGTCATTGAGCATGGCCTGGGCAATCCCTACACGTTGGACCATCCCACCGGAGAATTTCTTCATTTTTTTATTGGCCACATCCTCTAGGGCAACCATTTTCAGGAGTTCCCCGATTTTAACTTTTGCCGCCTTGGGCTCAATCCCTTTTAAAGCGGACAAATACATCAGGTACTGGGTCGGGGTGTAATTTTTATAATAGCCAAACTCTTGGGGCAGATAGCCAATCAAATCCCGGTAGGCTTCATCCATGTGGTTGATGTTTTGCCCATTGTATAAAATCTCCCCCTTCGTCGGGAAAATCAAAGTCGTCAGCATTTTAATCAAGGTCGTCTTTCCCGCCCCATTGGGAGCCAAAAGACCATAAACCCCATTGGCAAAATCCAGGTTTATACTATCCAAAGCCGTAAACTTCCCATAATTTTTCGTCACATTCGATACTGTCAGCATATCATCATCTCCTATCTAAAAAGTGCAGTAAGCCCGTACATGGAGAGGAAAAATTTGTGCCTGTAGTGGCATCGAATCTGGGTGGTTTTCCCAGAATCGGTGACACGGAAGGTCAAGTTTTTCCTCGGAATGGCTGACGGAACTAGATTGAATCCATAAACCTTCACTTACGTATTCGTAATCCTCTCAAAAATAGCGTGGAATCAATGAAACAAGTGCAGTATCCATTTAAAGGAAAAGAATAGTGCTGTCCATGTGGGGGCAACCACCATCAAGGCACCTACAAAGCCATTGGCATATCCTTTGGAATAACTTTCTTCATCGTAGAATTTCATACAATCATCCTCCACCATTTTTAGTCTGGTCAAATTGCCAAAACCCAGGGTGATATCTCCCTTCACCTATATATTCGCACCACATCTCCAAATAGTTTTAGCTTTTTTAATTTTTTTTCATCATGGGAATCGCCAACTGCCGGATTTCCTTGACATATATCCCAACCGCCAATGCCAAAGCAATCCCATAAGCCAGGAATGGGATTTTATTTAAAAACAAGTCATAGATAGCCTCGTTGTAAAAGGCCATCCCCACGTTTAGGAGCACCCATGCCAAAATGGCCCAGTATGGACGTTTCCCCTCGGAAGCCCGTGTCAGATAAAGGAATCCAAGAGCAAAAATCAAAAGGGAAGAAAGGCTTATCATCACTGCCATCACAAAGTCCACCCCGGGTACCAAGCGGGAAACCACAGCCATTTGGGCGAAGTTAGCGATGATGGCCACCACACTGAAGGCAAGCATCCGGTAAGCCATGACCTGGTAGACATTATATTTGCAAGCGTTCTCCACTTCGAAGGTGGATTGCTTGTCCACGAGGGAGATGATGGTAAGGGAGCCAAATAGCAGCGGTGAGGTGATGAATAGGTAGGCATATAAATGCGAGATGTTATCCATGCTTCTGCCTGCGTCATGGAGGTAGCTAAAGAACAGCCCTAGATAAGCCGCAAACAAGAGGGCGATGAAGCCGATTTCCACATAGTCGCGGAAAATATAGCGCCAGCCAAGCTGCTCATGCATGTCCCGCAAAAAAGGGATAAACCGCTTCACCTTCGGCATCGCCCCCACAATCGACCGGACCTGCCCACCGATTTCCTCCTTGGATGGGTATTCGATTTTGAATTTATTTTGGTTCATTGAAATTCACTCCTTATCTGCTTCATAACCCCATAATATTTCGTCTTGACGGAGGACTCCGGCATATCCAGGGACTTGGCAATCTCATGGAAGGCATACTCCCCGTAAAGCTTCAGGCGAAAGATTTGCTGGGCCTGACTGTCGAGGCCATTGACAAATTCATTGACCCGCTCCAGTTCCATCCGGTTCTCCAAATCAAAGGTAAAATCCGAAGCATCCGCCAGTTCCACTTCCATCTCGCCGGATAACTGCCGCATTTTATAGGCGCGGGAACGGTAGTAATCCACCACCCGGTAGGTGGCAATTTTATAAAGCCACGTTCGAAAACCAGCCTTTTTGCTATCATAGCCCGGGAGGGACTTTAGCATCCCCATAAAAATTTCCTGAGTCAAATCCATGGCCAGCTCCTTATCCGTCGTCTGCTTGTAAACGTAGGCATAGATTTCCTTATAATAATGGGAAATCAGCGAATCCGCCGCCTCGGGGTCGTTTTTCTTGATGATTTTTTGAATCCACTTGTTCTCCATATATTTCCTCTCAAAACTCATTTTTCTTTTAGTGTCCCGTCCCTTCGCCTATATATTCGCTATTCCAGAGGAAATAGTTTTAATCTTATGATACTTCCCACGAAAAAATCAACACCGCTCAGGTTCCGCTTCCCTCCACTGTTAAAACATCGGCATTTCCTACCTGATTCCCAAAATCCATGATATAATATTAACAAACAAAATTACCTGAATCGGAGGACAGCCATGAAAAAATTGCTCTTAATTATCTTAGCCCTCTTCATCCCCGGACTCTCCAGCTTGGCAGCAGAGGATGGCATCCGTTCCATCACGGTGGACGTCTTTTTAAACCCAGATGGCTCTGCCAACATCACGGAGGTTTGGGACATAAACAATGTCCATGATGGCACCGAGTACTACATTGGCATGCCCCTATTGGATTCCATGAACGTCCACTCCCTCACCGTCAGCGACGAATCTGGCCGTGAATTTACGCCTACCTTCAATTGGGACATCAATGCAAGTTTCGAGGAAAAGGCATTTCGTTCCGGTATCATTTCCACCAATGATGGCTATGAGCTGGCGTGGGGGATTAGCCAATTCGGTGACCGGGTCTTTACTATCAGCTACGTAATAGACGGCCTCGTCCAAGGCTTTGAAGATGGCCCCGGCATCCCAGGACACGTATTTATTTCCTCTGATTTATCTTCTACGCCTGGCAGGGTTTTAGTGACCATCCACGGGCCAGTACCCTTTACTACTGAAAATACCTATTTTGAAACCTGGGGGCGGGGTGATGCCATCCTTGACAACGGTACTATTGCCTTTGCTTCTTCCAGCCCTAATTTTGTTACTGTCAGGAGCCAATTTGCTCCAGAAACTTTCTCTCCGGGTGTTCAAAACGACCTTTACTTCGATGACTTCCATATCGTTCCCGAACCCATTTCATTCTGGGTCATCTTTATTCCCATGGCATCCATCGTTATTGCCATTTTAGGGTTCATCGGATTCTTCCATGGCCGCTACAAGCTAACTGACGGGTCCATCAGGCGCAAGCCGCGGGATTTAATGCTAACCCACCACATTCCCCTGAATGGGAGCATCCCAGCCATCTCCAAAATCATGGGCAACTCGGCTGCACTGGGTGCCTATTTGTTGAAGTGGCATGGCGAGGGGATTATCGAAGGGGACGACGATAAAATTACCTTCACTTATAAAGAAGCCCAGTTAGAAGAAATCGAAGCCCGGTTGCTGGGGCATCTACAAAATAAAGCCAATAAAAATGGCGTGTTATCGGCCAAGAAGCTAGCCAAATGGGTCAGCAACGATAAGATGTACCAATTCTGGCAGCAAAACCTAGTCAAAGCCGGAGAAAAAGAACTCCTGGATTTGGGCATCCTCGGAGTTGCACCCAATGGGAAAATCCGCTACACCCCGTATGGCTTTGAGCAACTGCTGGAATTTTGGGGTTACGAAAAATACATAAAAGAATTTGACGGGGGCAACCAATTGCAAGAAGGCGACTTCATCATGGCCATCTTGTTAGGGCTTGACGACCGCATGAAAGATTTTACCCAGCGCTACCCCGATTCCTTCACTGACGACACCCTCATCTTTTACCAGATGATGTGGTGGAACCATACCTTCAACCATTCCGTCCACCGCCACTCCCAATCCTATTCGGATTCCTCAGGCGGCAGCGGCGCCAACTTCGGGGGAGGAGGAGGTTTTTCCGGTGGCGGGGGCGGAGGCAGCCGGTAATATAAAAAAAGGTGACCATCCCTAAAATCGTTGGGATGATCACCTATTATATTTAGAATCTTTAGAATCTTTCTAAAAAATGCTACAAATCCCCGTAGTTAATCAGCTGGATTCCCTTCTCTGCCAGGTAGTTTTGGAACTTCTTCCCGCGAAGGACAGCCATCTCCTTCATCCTAGGGAGTGCGTAAGTTGAAACCTCGCATAAAAGTTCATCCACAAAAGCGGTGTGGACCATCAGTTCCATCACCTCGTCATCGCAGGCATCCAGCAATGCAATCAATGACTCCACCGTCACATCATCCCCGTAATAGCCAAACTCACAGCGGACAAAATCATAACGTCCGTCAAAGAGGGTTTCCTGGCGAAGCCTTAAACCGTATTCCTCAGCTAAACGAAGGGAAACTGCCTGGTGCTCTGGTTGGCCGTGCATGTGATGATGGGAATCGATATGGGTCGGGAGTTTGCCTGCAATTTGAATGAACTTCTCAATCTGGGCTTTCCATTCCTGGTATAACTCCTCATGGTCAGCTGTTGTGCTGCCCTCATAGTATTCATCCTTTTTCCGAAAAAATCCTTGTTCATCAGTTAAGCTATTTACCTGTCCCAAGATAGGTTTTCCCATGGTCAGCACCAAGTGGATACCTACTCCAAGCCCGGGATGTTTCGCAGCCTCATGGAGGGCATATCCTGCATAGGGCATATTCATCATGCAGGTTGTTGAACTCAGCCCTTTATCCAGATAGGTTGCAATAGTGCCCAAGGTCACCCCTTCCGTCATCCCAAAATCATCCGAATTTATAATCAAACGCTTCATTGAACTAGGCCTCACCTTCATCACCCATTATTTATACTGTGATTATAGCACAACCGCCTCCCACGGGGCAAACATGGCACCGCCCCCTTCGACATTTTTTTCAAATGCTTGTGATAGTCCGCTCCCTCTTCACATATAATGACCTACGGAGGGGATACTGTGAAGAAAATTTGTTTATGCATGATCGTCAAAAACGAAGCCGCCATTATCGAACGGTGCTTGGACAGTGCGAAGCCCGTTTTGGATTATGCTTTTATTATTGATACCGGCTCTACAGATGGCACCCAACAGCTCATAAGCGGTTGGTTGAAAAATAATGGCATCGAAGGCCAGGTGTTTGAGGAGCCATTCCAAAATTTCGGCTACAACCGAACATCTGCGGTCAACCATGCGTCAGCAGCTTATCCGGATGCGGATTATTTGCTTATTTTGGATGCGGACGAAGTGCTGGAAGTGCAGCCTGGATTCTCGAAAGGGGAATTGAAAGCGGACAGTTACATGACCCTTCAATACAACAGAAGCCTAAAGTATTGGTACCACCGCCTGCTGGGAACGGCAAAAAAATGGGAATGCGTCGGTGTGACCCATGAGTATTGGCACGCCAAGGGCGCCCATTCCACTGGGAAATTATCAACCTTGACAGTGAAGGACTTCGGCGATGGGGGCAGCAAAGGGGATAAATTCATCCGAGACGAAAAGCTGTTGCTGGAGGCCCTAAAAGATCAAAACCTAGACGCACACCTAAAAGCCCGCTACCTCTTTTACCTTGCCAACACCTACCATGACACCTCCAAGTTTGAAAAAGCCATCCTTTGGTACCAGCAACGCATCGCAGCCGGTGGATGGCCCGAAGAAGTGTATTACTCTTATTACCGCATCGGGGAATGCTACCGTGCCATGTTTGAGCATGGAGCCCCAGCCGAAAAAGCCCACAATTTTGCCAAAGCGGCGTGTGCCTACCTTGATGCCTGGAACTACCACCCAAGCCGGGCCGAGCCACTTTACGAACTCAGCCGTTTATACCGCCAGGAAAAGAAATACCACCTCGCCACCTTATACGCATCCCTTGGAAGCGAAATCCCCTACCCCGTCAATGACGTCTTGTTCATCAGCTATCCCGTGTACGACTATCTTTTGGACTATGAGCTGTCTATTTCAAGTTATTATGTGGACAAGGAAAAAGCCCGCAAAAAACAAAAAGAACTGGAAAAACGCACCGACTTGCCCATCCACATCAAAGAAACCATCAAAAGAAACGCCCGCTATTACTAAAAAAAGATGCCAAATCATAAGGGCAACCCCTACGAAACCATGGGAAGGCTCCTCGGCAAACATCACCACCTCAATGAACCATTCATCATTTCCCGAATCCAACAATTAACAGGATTAAAATAGCTCCCTCCTTCCAGTGTTTGAAAGAGGGAGCTATTTTTCATATCAAGTTAAAGTGCTTCAGAGCCTTGAAAATACCGTCCTCGTTGACGTGTGCGGTAATGTAATTGGCGTGTTCCTTGACTTGTTGGGAGGCATTTCCCATGGCGATGCCGAGCCCGGCTAATGCTAAGGCTTCGATGTCGTTATGGCCATCGCCGAAGAAAACGACATGTTCTTGATCGATGCCTTTATCCTTGGCAATCTGAAGGATGGTCTTGGCTTTGGACATGTCTTTGTGGATGACGTCCATCCCGTATTCATGCCAGCTGACCAGCCGGAAAGCGTCGATTTCAAATTTAGGGATGTCCTGCGGGTCGCAGAATAAATTGCACTGGATAACGTCATTATGCTTCCAGAATTCTTCATCCCATTCTGGTTGCAGATGCAAAAATCCCTGGAAGACTTTTTTGGCAGCCCCTGAAAATTCCTTGAATTGCCGCCTATGGTCGTCGATGGTATTGATGACAAGGCTTGCCCCATGCTCGGACGCCTTTTGGATCAGTTCGCCGACCGCTTCTTTTGGCAATAAGGTCTCGTAGACTTTTTCGTGGTCGATGAATCCGGCCCCTCCGTTGCAGACAATGTACGTATCCAGCTCCAGTTCCTTTATGATGGGCAGGGCTGAGGTGTAATTGCGGCCAGTAGCGATGGCGATTTCATGGCCCAGTTCCTTTAATTTACGGATGCTTTCTTTGGTGCTTGCCGGCAGATGTTTATTTTCATCGAGGAGCGTGCCATCAATGTCGAATACAAAAAACTTTTTCATGGTTGAGCCCTCCTAAGTTCCATTTAAATGCAAGGATAGCTGTCAGCAGATCCCCATAGAAAAATTATAGCACTTGAAAACCCTAACAGCATAGCATTTTATTTGCAAATGTAAAATTTTCATGTTAGTATGTAAATATACTTAAAGAATGTGAGGATGAGATGATGGACGCTATTCAAGCAATTAAAGAACGCCGCAGTACCCGTAAGTTTTTAGATGAGAAAATCGACCGTGAAGTGATGGAGGAAATCATCGAGGTTGCCCGCTTTGCACCGTCTTGGGTAAACTTCCAAGTTGCCCGCTGGACATTGATCGACAATAAATCGGTCATCGAAAAAATTGCCAACGATGCGGTAAAAGGCTTCGTCTACAACATGGATACCTTGAAAAATGCCACTGGCGTTGCTGTCTTGTCTTTCGTCAAAGGAAAAAGCGGCAAGCTTGAGCAGTATGGCATGGAAGATGCCAATGCCGGAAAATGGGAAGTATTCGATGCCGGGATTGCCTGCCAGACGTTTTGCCTAGCCGCTTATGCCAAAGGGATTTCTACTTGTATTTTCGGGGTAATCGATGAAGATAGCGTTGCAACGATCATCAACCTGCCTGAAGAAGAAACAGTTGGGGCGATTATCGTTTACGGTAAAGAGGATGGCCATCCAGCGATGACCAAAAGAAAAGAAGTCAGTGAAATCCTTCGCTGGGCTTAATATTTTAGCGGGAGTGCTTCCAAATCTGGATGTACTCCTTTTTTTGTGTAAGCACTGTGTAACTAAAACTTGAAAGATAAAATCTGGCTACGAACGTTGATACAGCAATGTTGCAAGCGTAAAAAATGACATGAAGCAATTCTCCCTGGTATAATTAAATCACCACAAAATAACCAACAAGGGAATTGTTCATGTCATGTCTAAAATTATAACACAAAACCAAACCAAATCAGATAAAAACCAGTCATCAGTGTTAAAATTTTATTCGAGGTTTAAATGATCAACTATTGCCAGGGCTTCAAATGCCACAAAAGCCAAGGGCGTTCCTTTCGAAAAACTCTTCTGTTACCTGGTGGGGGCTATCTTTTCAAACAAATCCGCCTACTGGGAATACCTTTCCTCCGGAGAAGACTTGGGTTTTTCGGATAAAACCTTCCGCAACCTGCTTAACAACGGCCGCATCAATTGGCTGAAATTCACCACAGCGTCCTGGGCGCTCCAGGTACCTCCTATCGGTCACTGTTCATTCAGTAGTAAATGGGGAGCGGATCCCTGTCAGATTAGTCTATGCCCGCAATAGGAATAAACGAAATGAGTACCTTGTTTTGGGAACGACGGCAACCGGGCTTTCAGAAAATGTCGTTATCCAGACATATGGCAAGCGTTGGTCCATCGAGGTTTATTTCAAGATGTGTAAGTCCCACCTGAGGTTGGCCAAATACCAGGCTATTTCCTATGATGGAATCGTGGCTCATACGGCGACGGTAACGGTAGGATATTTAATCCTGGCACTTAAGCAGCGTGAGGAATCGGATCCGCGAACCATAGGCGAGCTCTTTTACCTGATGACCGCAGAAATCTCGGATTTAAGCTACGCCGAAGCCATCTCATATCTCGTGAGCCTTTTTACAGATGCCCTGGAATCCGACACGCTTTTAGATGAAAAAATAATTGACCGGATTTTAGGGGAGTTCGTAGCGAGGTTGCCACATCGTTTCAGGATAAGGTTTGGGGAGGTCACGCTCGCTAGTTGAGAGGACTCAAAAAGCGTGATTCCAATGCTCTTTGACAATTTATCGTCTTTCAAGTTTTAGTCAACCTACAAATAATGGGAAATGATTCAGGTAATCCGACCTTTCACGGCTGGCTTTACGGACTTCGGCTGAGAGACCGCCAGCCCTTCTAGGAGCTACCGCAGCTGTTGGGAAGTCAGTTCCGAGTTCTTTGACTTCGTTTTCATCCCTGGGCCATTGGAGCCTGCCGTTTTCAAGCCGCTTGTACAGTAACAAAAACCCGTCCCGGTCGAAGTAGAGCGCTTTGAACCAGTCTTTTCGGTCCCCGTAGAATAAAAAAATGGCATCATCAAAGACATCCATGCCATACTTGGCAAAGATGATGGCGGCAAAACCGTCAACACCCTTACGCATGTCCGATTTCCCACAAACAATGAAGATATGCTTTTCCCTCTAGTAATCAACGTGCATAGCGCACCTCCTTCATGACTGCTGCGAGAATGGCTGGGTCAGCGCCGTTAAAGATGCGGATTTCCAAATCCTTGGTCCTGACCCGGCAAGCCAGGGAATTTCTTTGTTCCGTCTGACGGTTTGATTTTGGGACTTCGTCATTCTTCAGACTAACCGGAACTATGATTGGGGCATCGGCCATAGAAAAACCTCCTGTTCACTT
>Ga0268261_10001225_pt1 | contig 17364 bp, 19 predicted proteins | sample TergutNc150P1_FD_190353 | JGI IMG/M metagenome (GOLD analysis project Ga0268261, IMG submission 190353) | Nasutitermes corniger P1 segment gut microbial community from laboratory colony in Florida, USA - Nc150 P1 (SPAdes) (version 2) | ecosystem: Host-associated > Arthropoda: Insects >...
CAAACAAACAAAAGCAACTTTAGCCATGATTATGGTAACGATTATATGGGGAATATCTTTTGTCTTTTCAAGTGATATTGTAACCAGTGGGATATCAGGATCGGTTTTAATGTTTGCACGTTTTGGTGTAGGGGCACTAGCCTTATTGATCGTCGCTTTTAAAAATATTCTAACTTCTACCAAGGCAGAAATATTTACAGGAACAATTTTAGGATTATGCGTTTCTTTTGCAATGTATTTTCAAACCAATTCAATGAACTATACAACTATCTCTAAAATATCTTTTATATCAGGTTTATCAATCATAATTGTGCCTTTCTTAGCTTACTTTATCAATCAATCTAAAGTAACCAAACAACACATCATCGGTTTAATAATAGCGGTTGTAGGAACCTTTATTATTTCAATCAATCCAGAAGAATTAACAAACATCAATCGTGGTGATTTAATGGCGTTGATTGCGACCATAGGTTTTGCTTTACAAATTGCTTTATTGGCCAAATACAGTCATGGTCGTAGACCAAGTGTGATTTCTTTCTATCAAACCTTAACAGTAGCACTTGCTGGTTTAATCATTAGTTTTATCTCACATCAAGAGATACATCTAATTTTCAATACCAGATACATTCTACCTTTATTTTATGTAGGGGTTATTGCAACAGCATTCACCTATATCGTTCAAGCCACTTCTGCTAGATACTTAAAAGAAGTAACCATCTCTATCATTATTTCAGCACAAGCCATTGTAGCAGCATTTTTAGATATCATCATCATTGGTACGCCATTAACCAAACAATTATTGATTGGTGCCATCTTAATCTCTCTATCAATCATCTATTTATCGATAGAGAAACAACCCAAAGTAAAGCTAGGTACAAGTAATGAATCATAAAGATAAACACGTCGTTGGTTTTCTTGTTATACACTTATTAACCTACAGTGTCTATAATCTAGGTCATCCAGTGACACCACAATTCATCAATGATTTACATGCCCCTATCTTTATGACTGGTGTTCTATTTGGTGTCATGGCTTTAGCCCAATTTATCTTTGCCCCATTCTGGGGACAAGTTTCAGATGTCTTTGGTCGTAGAATTGCTTATATTGGTCCATTGGTTTATGGTTTCTCCCAACTAGGCTTTGTCTTCTTATCTAATTATTGGTTATTACTTATCTTTCGTTTTATCTCAGGTGCTTTTGTTGTTATTACAGCAACCGTTAACTTTGCTTATATCTCTGATACAGCTAGTAATGCCAAAAAGACCAAGTACTTAGGGATTGCGGCTTTATTAATGCCAGTTGGATTATTCTTTGGTTATGCTTTTGGTGGTTTACTAGGAGACATCTTCAATCCAAGAATCTCTTTTTTAGTCCAATCGATTTGTTCATTGATTTTAGCATTGATCTTATTTGTCTATGTTAAAAGTCCTAAGAAAGAGAATGCTTCATTCAAACAGGTTAATTTCAATGTTATGAAAGAGAATGTCTTATTATTAAAAAGAAACCAAGGAACTGGTTTAAAATATGTTTTATTGATTACTTTTTGTAATATTATTTCCTATCAAATGTTGATGTCACAAGCTGCGGTTATTCTAACCAATTCTTACAACAAACCAACCTCTTATGTTGGCTTGTTCATCGCTTTGTTTAACTTGGTTGCTGGTGCTATCTCATTTGTGATACAACCCTTCTTATTCAAATCAAGAAGACTCAACCATAAGTATTTACCCTTCTGTTCATTGTTTTCAATCATCGCATCATTCATCGCTTTCCTAATAGTCTATACCAATCCCAATGCTATGTGGTTAGGTTTAATGTTAGCAACCATGTTCAACACCATCTTTATTGCGTTGGTTCAAGACATCATTATTAAGATTGACATCAACAATGAAAAGGGTGCTTTAATTGGTATCAACCAAGCGGTTCAATCTTTTGGTATCTTCTTAGGTACCTCACTTGCTGGGTTTATCGTTTCATTCTATTTATATGGTTCTATCATTACAGGAATGATCTTATTTGTATTAACCTTCTTAATCAATAAGTTTATTGTTTCTAAAAACTTAAACGCATTGATTCAAACAAACTAAAAGCCATTGAGTTTTATCTCAACGGCTTTTTATATTGGATAGGTCATTTCTTTTAAATAACGAATCAATGCTTTGGATATATTGGCATATCTTTGTTCTTTGGTAATAACCTTTTGATGGTTATTAACATAAGTATATTCAACATAATAGTGGATTTGACCACTTGGGTTATATACCCTCATAATCTCTTTAACACCCTTTTTAATTACACCATTCTTAAAGGTAATATCAGAAGTAATCTTATACTTACTTGGTGTTTGATAATCGTATAAGGTATACGATCGTTTCAACTTAACACCTCTGTTGTTATAAGTGATCGTTTCACTAGAAGCAAGTAGTCCACTACGATTGTATCTAAGTATCTCCATCTTTGATATTCCGCCATTAGGATGATACCAAGCAGTACTTTGTGATGAGACAGTCTTTGTCCCAGGAAAATACGTTTTCTTAACCGTTTTAGATTTGGCCTCTACTTCTGTTACAAACGTATCATTGACAATGGTTGAATGCATGCCAGGTTGAAACAGACCTACCAAAGCCAACAGACCAGCTATTTCTATCTTTTTTAATACCTTATGCTCTTTCATAGGACACCTCACTCTTCTATGACTATTATAAGATATTAAAGAATTTTAAACCAATATTATTGTAATATTTTTTAACAAGATATTAACAATTAGAATCTTCCTATGATATAAGATGCATCTTCAATGGTTTCTTTAAAGGTTTCTATCTTACGATCAAATGCTTTTTGTTTATCAGATCTTAAAAACCATAAGAAGTTACTTTGGATAATACCAAAAGAGATTAAAACAAAGAGTGCCACACTAAATTGAACAATCGTTGGTATTAAAAATGATAATGAGAATGTTTCACTGATCATCACTGCATGAATTGGATAAATTGATGATGTTAGTATCAACAAGACACCTACAGCTATCCCTATACCAAAAGGTACTTTAAACTTAGAGGCTTCTTGTAAGATATGTTGGTAATCATAATCATGGATATGATAGTTACTTCTATGTAAATCACTGTAAGAAGTATACTTCAATCCTTCTTGGATAAACAACATGATAGCCATTGAAAAGACAAGGATGGTTAAGATGATACCTAGTCCTAAGTTAAAGCCATTTATAAAGTGTAATAAGACTGGTATACTAGATAAAAAGATCAAGGTTACCCCTAATCCTATCTTTATCGCATAATCATTGATAAAACGCATGTATTCATCTAAACGTTGACTATCCATAATTGGATAAATACTGTCTTCTTTTCTTTGATTAAACATGTCTTTAATATTGTTTTCATACAATGCTTGATTGTTTCTATCTTTTACTTTTTCCATACTATCACCTAGTAAAGATTATCGCATGTATGCAAATAAAAGTCTAGATTATTTAGATTGATTACTTGGTATGAAAGGTCTAATTGCATTGAATAATGAACGTATATTCAAAGTTTGTAAGTAGATGGTTCCTACACCAGAAAAGGTATTAACAATCCCTTCTCTTGTACGAGAGGCTTGACCAATTCCACCAGCTTCAAAATGAATATCATAGTTTAAAGATGAATCCCATGCGATGACATGATAGTTATCGATGGTAATGGTTTGTGTTCCATCTAATTCAATCTTATCAAAAGAACCATAGGCATTGATCAACATTTTACCAACCCCATTGGTTTTCATGACATACACACCACCTTGACCAGCAAACATAGCTTTTAAAAAAGATTGTTTTTGCATAGAATAATTCACACTGTCATCCATAGCTAAGAAAGCTCCATCGTTAACAAAGTAGTGTTTTTCTCCTACTTCTAACTCGACGATTTGTCCTGGTAAACTAGGAGCGATGACAATCAATGCATCATCACTGATTGATTCTACTTCTGTTTTATACATGGATTCACCAGATGCAAGTGATCTAGCATATGCTTTGAGTAAGCCACCACTTCCACCATTATTCAAAGTAGCACTTAATAACACCCCATCGTTTCGGTAAACCATACAACCAGGTTCTATCAAGATGCGTTCTCCTTTAGGTAGTCTTATTCTCACCATTGGAAAGGCATCATTCTTATCTAACGTATATGTCATATGTTGATTTGACATCTTTATCACCTCGTTTTAATTATATACAAGAAACATATTTCTAAACTAAAAAATAGTTAGTTTTTTTTAGATAGTCTATTGATTTTCATACCAAGAAAAAAAGAGCATCAGCTCTTTTCACTATACTTTCATTAAATCGTCTTCTTTTTTCTTTGCGATCGCATCGATATCTTTGATGTACTTATCTGTTAATTTTTGAACATCATCTTGATAAGAAGTCACTTCATCTTTTGTTAATTCTTTATCTTTTTTAATTGCATCGTTACCATCACGACGAATGTTACGAATAGCTACTTTTGCTTCTTCAGCTACTTTAGAGACATCCTTAACCAATAACTTTCTTGTTTCTTCAGTTAGTGGTGGAATATTCAAACGAATATTTTCCCCATCTGATTGTGGGTTAATACCTAAATCAGCTTCATTGATCGCTTTTTCAATCTCATTAACCAATGTTTTATCGTAAGGTTTGATCAATAATTGACGACCTTCAGGAACACTAATAGCAGCTACTTGGTTTAAAGGTGTTTCTGTACCATAATAAGAAACATTAATATTGTCTAACATGGCTGGATTGGCTCTACCTGTTCTAATTTGAACCAAAGCATTCTCAAAGCTTTCAATTGATTTTTTCATCTTGTTTTCTACATTATTCATTGTATCTTGAATCATATTCATTCTCCTATTTTAATTTCTTTTATATTTTACCTTATTTTTTATCAATGGGCAATTGTATACTAAAAAGCATCTTTATTAATTCTTAGTAACCGTTGTACCCTTAACTTTACCATTAACGGCCTTCTTGATATTACCTTTTTCATTCATATCAAAGACAACCAAATCAATATCATTATCCATACATAAAGCAGCAGCTGTATTATCCATAACCTCTAACTTTTGATCTAATATTTGAGAAAAAGTTAAATTATCATATTTCTTTGCATCAGCATGTTTATTTGGATCTTTATCATAGATACCATCGGTACCATTCTTAGCCATTAAAATAACATCCGCCTTAATCTCTGCGGCTCTTACAGCAGATGTTGTATCGGTCGAAAAGTATGGTAAACCAGTTCCTCCACCAAAGATAACAACTCTTCCTTTTTCCATGTGTCTGATTGCACGTTTACGAATATAAGGTTCAGCAACCTGTGGTACTTGTAAAGAGGTCATCACTCTAGAATCAACCCCAATTAACTCCAAGGCATTTTGTACTGCCAAAGCATTCATAATGGTAGCTAGCATACCCATATAGTCACCAGATGATCTTTCCATACCAATTTGTTCACCTGTTTTACCACGCCATATATTGCCACCACCTACAACAATAGCAATCTCAACTCCTGATTCATAGGCATCTTTTATTTCTTTAGCAATTGCTAAAATAGCTTCTGAATTAATCCCGCTTTGATTTTGTCCACCCAAAGCTTCCCCACTTAATTTTAATAATACACGTTTATACATAAGAGACCTCCATCTCAAAATTTATTAGTCCTATTATAACAAAAAAAGGCACTAAGTGCCTTAATATATAACTTATTATTGAGCGTTAACTTGAGCCATTACTTCTTCAGCAAAGTTATCTTCTTTTTTCTCGATACCTTCACCAACTTCGTAACATACAAAGGCTTTAACAGTTGCGTTAACACCTTCTAAGTACTCAGCAACAGTCTTTTTATCATCCATGATGAATGTTTGAGATAATAAACAATATTGTCTATCTACTTGTGTGTTATCTTGAACGAATTTAGCTAATTTACCAGGAATAATGTTAGCCCAGATTTTTTCTGGTTTACCTTCAGCAGCCAATTCTTCCTCTAATTTTTTAGTTACTTGAGCCATTACTTCATCCGTTAATTGTAATTGAGAAGCATAATCAGGTAATGTTAATTGAGGTTTACCAGTTCTTAAGTTATCTTCATTTTGAATTTCAATTCTTGCTCTTAAAGCAGTTACTTCTTCTTCAATGAATTTAGGATCTAAATCTTTGTATGAAATAACAGTTGGTTTCATAGCAGAAATATGCATTGCGATTTCTTTTGCTACTTGTTCATTTCCACCTTCTAATTCTACAACAGCACCAATTTTTCCACCGTTGTGAGAATAAGCACCAAATACTTCTGAATCATTTTTAGTTAAGATTTCAAATCTTCTTAAAGTGATTTTTTCTCCGATTGTAGAAGTTGCTTCAGCTAAGTAAGTTTCTAAATCTTTTCCACCCATATCCATTTTCATAGCAGCATCCATATCAGCTGGTTTGTTTTTTAATAATGCAGATGCAATCTCTTGGATTAAGTTAATGAATTGTTCATTTTTTGCAACGAAATCTGTCTCTGAGTTAATTTCAGCGATAACTGCTTCATTACCTTCAACGATAATTTTTGTTAAACCTTCAGCAGCGATACGTCCAGCTTTTTTAGCAGCCTTAGCAATCCCTTTTTCTTTTAATAATGCAACAGCAGCTTCAACATCACCATTGGTTTCAGTTAATGCATTTTTACAATCCAACATTCCTGCTCCTGTTAATTCTCTTAATTCTTTGACCATACTTGCAGTAATTGCCATTAATATTCTCCTCTTTTTTTAATTTTTTTTGTAAAAGAATGAAACCGAAGCTCCATTCTAATTTATATTAATTATGCTTCTTTTCTTTCTTCTTCTAATACTTCAGCAGCTAATTCTTTTCTTTCGTTTCTAGCTGGTCTGTTATCATAACTACGGTTGTTGTTTCTGTTTTCGTAGTTTTTGTTTTTATTGTCATAATTTCTGTTGTTGTTATCACGTGGTTTTCTATAATCATTGTTTGAAGGCTCATCTTTAGTATAAGCAACTTCTAATACGCCACCTTTAGCTTCAACAATTGAATCAGCCATTGCAGTGATGATTAATTTAACCGCTCTGATTGCATCATCATTTGCTGGAATAACAAAATCAACATCGTCAGGATCACAGTTAGTATCTACGATACCAAATACTGGAATTTTTAATTTTCTTGCTTCTAATACAGCATTTCTTTCAACTTTAGGGTCTACTACGAAAATTGCATCAGGCATTTTTTTCATTTCTTTAATTCCACCTAAGAACTTCTCTAATCTTTCTTTTTCTTTTTTGATTTGGATTTGTTCTTTTTTAGTGTAAAGTTCAATCGAACCATCTTCTTCCATCGCTTCGATTTCTTTTAAACGATTGATTCTTAATTTGATTGTTTTGAAGTTTGTTAAAGTTCCACCTAACCATCTAGTGTTAACATAGAATGATCCAGATCTTTCAGCTTCAGTTTTTACTGACTCTTGTGCTTGTTTTTTTGTTCCTACAAATAAAACTTTTCCACCCGCTTCAGCGATTGCTTTCATTTTTGAATACGCTTCATCGATTTTCTTAGTTGTTTTTTGTAAGTCAATGATATAAATATCATTTCTTGCTGTGTAGATGTATGGAGCCATTTTTGGATTCCATCTTCTTGTTTGGTGACCGAAATGTACACCAGCTTCTAAAAGCTTTTTCATTGATACTACTGCCATAATTCTTTTTCCTTCTTTCTTGTTTTTGACTTCTACTACTTCTAACCATTACCAACTTAATCAATAAGTCACTAGGTAATAGAATTCATAGTATGATTTTTTGGATTAACCTTTGATATTATAGCACTCTTAGTTAAAGAAATGCAATTAAAAATAATCAATTGTTTGAATCCTAGAGTATTTTAACACTTTCTTAATAGTATGTGTTGTCTAAGTTGTGTTAAAACAAAATAAAACAGACCCCCTCAAGTCTGCTTTACTCATATAATATTCCCATAAAATGCTTTCCCCATTAGTTGTTCCATCCCCCAATTTCATAACTAATGTATCTAAATTATAACAGTTATAATTACTTGTTTCAATAACTTTGTTTCTAAAATGTACTATATTTATATAATTTTTATGAATTGTGCACGTAATGTTTACTAGTTGAGAACAAAATCTTTAATGTCTTGATAAACCGTTTCTTTATCATCTTCTTGTAAGATTTCATGTTTCATTCCATGATAAAACTTATAGGCTACTTTTAAATGATTTTTCTCAAACTCTTTAACCAATGCTTTTAATTGTTTGGTCTTCTCACTAAAGACATCATCTTGTCCAGCCAATATTAAATAGTTTGTTTTTTGCATGTTGGCAATGACTTCTTTATCGCCTGCTAGTTTAACCAACTTCAACAAATCATAGATGCTTGCATTAGAAAAAGGTAAACCACAATTTTTATCATGGATATAGTTTTTAATATTGTCTTGATTGTAAGAGATACGTTCATGTAATACACCAAAAGCCATGTGGTTCAACAAACCATTAACCTTTCTTTTACCTTGTATCTTTTTCATACTTGATGACAATAACAAACCACCTTGCTTCAACAGATAAGATGGATTCATCGATCCTGATAAAATAACACCAGATACTGCCACATGGGTTCTTGCCATTAATACTCTTACAATTAAAGAACCCATGGAATGTCCCAACAAATAGATTGGTATTCTTTGACTGTGCTCATAGGCAAAAGTCATAACATCTTCTAAATCATCAACAAGAATCTCACTTCCATGTTTACGATCGATATAAACATATTCTTGATTGCTATCTTTATTAACCCCATGCCCTTCATGGTCATAGCCATAGACTTCTATGCCATGACGACTTAAATATTCAGCCAAGCCTTCATAACGGTTGATATGTTCGGCTGCACCATGGGCTATGACTAAAATGGCTTGCGCATTTGCACAAGCCCAATGTTTAACGATCAATTCTTTATTCTTACGATTCTTTATAACCAATGTATGCATTAAATCATACCTTTCTTAGTTTCTAAGAATGCAATGACTTCATCTCTTAAATCATCTCTTCTTAAAGAGTAATCGATAATCGCTTTAACAAATCCAAACTTATCACCGATATCATAACGAATGCCTTCAAAATCATAAGCATATACAGATTCACTTTGCATTAACGTATCAATCGCATCAGTCAATTGTATCTCATTACCCTTACCTGGTTTTTGATTGGCTAATATTTCAAATATTTTAGGTGTTAATACATATCTACCTAATACAGCCATTTGACTAGGTGCTTCTTCAACAGAAGGTTTTTCTACCATCCCATTCATCTTATGTAACCTTAGATTAGATTCATCTGTTTGTTCTATAGAGATCACACCATATTTACTCACATCTTCTTTAGAAACAGTTTGAACACCTACCACAGAAGATTGTGTTTGATCATAAGCATCTATTAATTGTTTTAAAGCAGGATAATCATCGTTATAAACCAAATCATCTCCTAACATAATAGCAAATGGTTCATCTCCGATTAACTTACGAGCTGTATAAATCGCATGACCTAATCCTAGTTGTTCTTTCTGTCTAACAAAATAGATATCAGCCATATCTGCAATATCACGAATTAATTGCGCTTGTTCAAACTTACCTGTATCTTTTAACTTTTGTTCTAACTCTTTATGGTAATGAAAGTGATTTTCAATGACTTCCTTTGAATCATTGATGACAATGATAATTTGTTCTATACCAGAATCAACCGCTTCTTGAACAATCATCTGTATTGTCGGTATATCAACTATAGGCAACATCTCTTTTGCCATCGCTTTGGTTGCTGGTAAGAATCTAGTTCCTAACCCAGCTGCTGGTATGATTGCTTTTCTTACTTTATTCATAAACAATCCCTCCTTAAGATTATCTAATTATATCATAAGAATTATTGCAAAGATAAAGAAAATACCATCTGCATAGATGGTATTCACATCTTTTATAAAATACTAAACTCTTTTAACCCTTGATACTTTTTAATTATTTAACAACCGTTCAATAAAGGTATCATCCACATCATAAATAATTGGTCTACTCTTTATTTTCTTCACAATACCATCTTTCTCTAAATTTATAATATTTTTTTTAAATATATATTCCTGTATACCTAGTATATCCAATAACACTTTTCTATTAGGCATTAACACACTTGATGTAAAGACTTTAATTTGAACAAGTTGAAGTAAAATTTGTTTTTCAGCTTCTGAATAGCTATTCATTGTCCCTATGTTTTCTTTTATCTTAGAATACTTTGCAAAGTTTTCATTAAGGTCTTCAAGTAATGACTCTTGACCTGTTATTAAGATTTCTAGAAGATCTTTGATATATAAGGTTGCATCTGCTTTGTTCTTTACCTTAGATACATTTTCAAGAGCATTGTAATACTTTTTCTTATTGAGATTGATAGAATAAGCAAATGTTACTGCAGAAAATGGATCAAGTTCCTTTGTGATGAATAGACTTGTATACATTCTACCGACACGACCGTTTCCATCATAAAATGGATGTATATATTCAAACAAGAAGTGTCCAAGCATGATTCTATAAATTTTTAGGATTGAATGATCATTCATAAAAGTAGTTAGTTCTTTTAAACTTTGAATAATTTCTGCCTCATTTGAGATTCCATGATGACTCACTTTATTACCAGATAAAATGAAAACAGGATTTTTTCTAAATAGTTGACCATCAAGTTTATTTTCTTGCTCTATTTCCTTCGAAACAAGATCATCATATAAGTGTCTGAAATCTTTAACATCTTGAAAGTCTAAATATGTATAGTCATCACTTATAAGATATTTATAATTTTTCAATAATCCAGTAAAACGCTTGTACTTAGTTAGTTTTTCATTGTCTTCAGTAATATTCTCTAAGACTTCAATCAATTCTTTTTTAGTCGTTCTAACACTTTCGATCTCATTTGTTGCAATCAATTCATTGATCAATAATTTATTAAAGTAAGTCTTAAATAACAAACTTGGCATTTGTTCACACATCTCTTTAATAGCTTTACTATTATTATAGATATGATCTACTAGATTAACGATTGTTGTCAAATTAACAATAAATAACTCATATGAATCTTTATAATGACCTTCTTTCATTATTGGTTTTATACTAATCCCACACTTATACGTACAATAAGAATTAAACCTATTATTATACTCTTCTTGGTATATAGTATCATCCGTATAAAAAATTTTTTCTAAGCTTTTATAATCCATAAATATCACCTATTTTGAATTTTAATATAAATCATAGGTATTGTAAAATGAAAAAGTAGTATATTTTTCATTTTATATGAACAAAATAATCTCTTATAATAAATAATAAGTCTTTTTTAATTTTTTCATCTAAATCTTACAGTTCTTTCCTTTAGCAAACCCTTTTTAATGTTAACTAATATGATTTCATACAAATATAAAGAAAATACCATCTGCATAGATGGTATTCACATCTTTTATAAAATACTCATTACTTTCTTACCATATTTCTCATATGATTGTTTAAACTGACTTCTAGAAATAACTTTTGTTCCTTCATAGTAAGGATCTTTAATGGTTACTGTCTTATCATCCATACCAATGACTAGGTAAACATGGAAGTTACCATAGGTAAAACGTTTATTTCCATCTGTATCAGTAAAATAGAAGAAGTTACCTGGTTTATTAAATCTTGCACTTCCCCATACAATGACAGGATTACCTTCACGTAATTGATTTTGAATATAAGTTAAAGATGCATTCTCTTTAATCTTAGCATCTCTATACATAGTAGCAAGTGGCAATAAACCTTTTGGATTGATTCCCCAGTTTGCATCCTTTAACATTAATTTCTTAGGATCACCTAAAAACATTTTATCAGGGTTATCCCAATACCAAACACCATTCTTTTTATAAGGTTTACTCATTGATTTATTCATATTGTTATAAAGGGTTTCTGCTTTAACCTTTACCCCTTTATAAGCCAATGCCATTCTTAAAGAAAAGAACTCACAACCAGAAAGGTAGCCTTCTTTCTTTTGGTTATAATAAGGAACATTCTTTAATAAGATATCTGTCTTTACCTTCTTACCATTTTTATAAGTAGAATACCCAGTTTTCACTTGTTTCTTAGTACCATAGTTATAAGCATAGTAATCTATTCTTACTAACGACTTCTCTTTCTTACTAGAATACTTTGTATTCTTTTGATAAAAATATTTCTCTCTAGTACGCTTAGAATGATCAACTTTTAAGATGTGTGAGGTTATCACACCATACTTATTGGCCGTTAAATACTCTTTTACACGAGTTTCTCTTTCTTTTACCAATGCATTATCATAATAAGTTGTTAAGCTTTTTAACTTACCAGTTGAATGATACACTGTTTCTTTAATAATATACTTCACTTGATTAGCCTTATTATACTTATAAACAGTTACTTTCTTTTTCTTTCCATTACTATGATAGGTTGTTACTGTTTCTTTATTCTTTAATGTTTTCGCACTATCGTAATAAGTAATGTCTACATTCGCTTTCTTAGCTTGTACTTCAACAGTAAAGATTGTATTCTCTAAATACTGATTATTTGTATTATTATCAAATAATCCTAGTCCTACCATTAATGATAAAGCTAAAACCAAACAAGATACTCTTTGTTTAAATCTATTCATCTTCATCTTTCCACCTCTTTAACAGTGGAGAGTATATCATATAAAGTTCACTAATTGAACACTAATTCTGTATTTGATATAGTTTTAACTATTCGTTAACAAATATGATGATATGGTCAAATCACTTATAGAAGATAATCTAATTTGTATTAAAAATAATTTTTTATTCTAAATAAAAAGATCATCAGTACTATCATTGATGATCAATCTAACTATTTATCTTTTTTCATTAAAATAATTATAAGCAGTTCTAATGATATATTCAATATCATCAAATTCTGGTTTCCATCTTAATACATCAACCACTTTGTTATTTGATGCGATTAAACTATCAGGATCTCCTGCTCTTCTTGGTCCTATTTCATAAGGTAAAGAACGATTGATAACTTTTTCAGTTGCTTCAATGATTTCTTTCACACTATATCCATGACCATAACCTAAGTTAAATGTATTGCTTTGTCCACCATCCATAAGATATTGTGAAGCAAGAACATGGGCATTGACTAAATCCATCACATGAATATAATCTCTTATACATGTACCATCAGGTGTATTATAATCATCTCCATATACCATTAACTTGTCTCTAGTACCATTTACTACTTGCATGATAATTGGAATCAAGTGAGTTTCTGGATTATGTCTTTCACCTAAAGAGCCATCTTCGATACATCCAGCAACATTAAAATATCTTAATACCACATAATTAATATCATAAGCTTGCTTAACCCATGAAATCATCTTCTCCATAGCAAGCTTTGTTTCGCCATAAGTATTGATTGGCTTTGTTTGATAGTCTTCAGTAATAGGCATTACATGATGAATACCATAGGTTGCGGCTGTAGAAGAGAATACAATGTTTTTTAAACCACATTCAACCATAGAATCTAGTAATATCTGCATACCATAAACATTATTATCATAATAAGCTAATGGATGACTCATAGAATCTGGAACAATACTTAATGCCGCAAAATGAATGATACAATCAATATTTTTATTCTTATTAAAGACATCAATTAACTTATATTTATCTCTTAGATCTACTTCATAGAATGTAGCTCTTGAATCAATAGCATCTCTATGACCTGTAGATAAATTATCTAGTACAATCACATCATGTCCTTGATCTAATAAAACTCTCACTTGGTGTGTACCAATGTATCCTGCACCACCAGTTACACAATACTTCATATAAAACATCCCTCTTTAATATGTCTTTCATAAAATGTTTAATAAGTAATTAAGCATTACTCAAATTTTGTTCTAGACTATAGTTTCTAGTCTAGTTTATAACATCCACTTCATTTATATTTATAGTGAATATCATATATATTATAAAACATGTATAATTTTATCCTATACAGAATAAAAACTATTAAAATTATACTACATATTAAAATTATTTAAAAACAAGTTCATATATAAATAACAATATTTAAAGTTTCGTTCACTTAGTAAACTTAATTCTAATAAAAAAGCTATTAAGCAATAGCTTTAATTAATTATCTCTTTAACATTAAATCCAATGCTTCTTTCCAATCAATGATATCAAAACCTGTTGCTTTAGTTTTATCTAAACTCATAACTGAGTACATTGGTCTTGTTGCTTTTTGTGGAAATTGATCACTTGTGATCTCTACTACTTCTGCATCTTCATTCTTTAGAATTTCCCTAGCAAACTCATACCAAGAATAAATACCATCATTGATAAGTGATAGATACCATAGTTTTATGGTTATTAATTAAATAAAGAAAAGTATTTGAAAACTTGTCCTCAGTTAATAAATGTAACTCTATATCAGCTGATACAACAATTCTCATCTTATCTAACTTCATACCTCTTTTCTTCATGTTAGATACTTCCTTGGCAATTTTCTTATAAGCTGTTGCTTCAGTTAATGCAGCAGTATATGGACTTGTAGTCCCTTGTGCTACTAGAGCAGCAATTGCTGTATTTTCCTTTTTCTAACCTACTGCAAATGCAGCACTTTCTAATCGTTGAGCAATGATGTTATCTGGTACTGATTCAGCTTCATAACCTTCAATTAACTCATTGAAAGCAAAGTGTTGGTCTGGTACTAAAGGAATATAATCAGTTGCTGATTGTGTTAAACTAATACCATTTAAAACATCATAGTTTGATAAGACTACATCTCCATTTCGTGTAGGTACTTGGATAACACCAGTTACCTCATCTACTTCATAATCTGTTGAAAAATCATCATAAACATTTGTTTCTAATCGTGCAATCTCTAATAGAGTATTTGCATAAGTCTCTCTTCTTTTGTGTGTTCCATTTATTGCAATTGGATTTGCCATTTTAATCATTCCCTTTCATTTTATAATTTCATGTCTGGATATTTTGCTTTCAAGATAGCAGTAACACCATCATCTTCAAGTGATCCACCTCTTTGAGTCGCAACACCAGTACTTTTCTTTTGTGTTGGTTCTGTAGCACAAACATATTTCGGATTGACTTCTAGATACTCTTTTAAGTTATCTTCAATGTCTCCTTCCATTTTAGCAACTTTAAATAAAACATAGTCTAAATCATCATCTGATACACCAGCTTTCAAGATACTTCTCTCTTGCTTTAATATTTCATTCTCTGACTTTAACTTTTCTTGTTCTAATAAAGTTTCTTTTGCTTTTTCATCAGCAGTTTTCTGAGAGTCTTGCCATTCTTTGAAAGCTTTAAGCTCTTCCTTAGTTGGCATTCCCTTCATTTTCTTTGCACCCATTCCATCAGCTATCTTTTGTGCTTGAGCTTGAATGTCTGCTCCCTCATTGTTTTCTTCTGGTTGAGTCCCAGCTTCCCCAGTTCCTTCAACACCTTGATTAGTATCTTCTCCTGTTTCAATTACATCTTTGTTTTCATCTTGTGACATATTTAAATGTATCCTTTCCCATTTCTTTAAGTAATAACTTTTTACTATCCCACTTCTTTAAGGTCTAGTGTGAAAGACCAAGAAAAAAAACAGTCTTTCGACTGTTTAATAAATTATAATTAATGATATTATCATTATTATTAATGATAACCCAATAATAAATAGTGGCATTTGAAATCTTAAAGTCTTCTTGAAATCACTTGTTTCATTGTCATTCAGTATTGAATAGATTAACATAACCATCAATGAAATACCTATTGTTAAAGAACATACAAGTATTAGTGTTATTGGTATTGCGAGATTAGTATGCAGTCTTAGAAACTGACTAGAGCTAACACTATATATTATCCCAGTACCACCTAAAATAAAGGTTATTATCGTAATAAATACAGCAGATAGTGTCATTGAGTCTTTGCTGATTTGATTTCTAAGCTTTTTGATTTTCTCAAGATTTATACCTGTTTGTTTTTCTAAACTCTTTACATTTTGCTTAAGTATTTTTATCTCTTTTATCTTTCGTTTTAAACTGTCATTATAACTTACTCTATCAAATTCTTTAGACAAATTATTATATAGTTGTATTGCAAATCTCTTAACTTCGAAGATAGTACTCAATTCTCCAGAAATTATTTTAGATAAATTTGTGTAGGCTGATTCTAAATCTTCATCATTACTTAAATCGAGTTTGGATACATAGACATCAATATGTTTTAGGTAGTAAGCTCTAATTTCTATTTCTTCTTTATCTGAATCTTCATTTTTTACTTTATATAAACTTAGCGATTCAATATTAGTTAACAGTCTATCTAGCCTCTCTTGATCATCATCTTCAATATTAGATTGATTTATTTCATCAAGAAAACTAGATAATTCATTTTCGCTTATTAAAAAATCATTACCCATAGATTCCATTTAATTTACCTTTGTTCTCTGGTAATTTATAGTAATCACTAATTCTTTGTTGAGTAATCTCATTATTTTTTCCTTTACCACCATTGTATACTTCTAGCCACGGTAAATCCTTATGTGTCATCTCAACAAGTTTCCATCCAGTATTACAAATAAATATATCAACGACTCTTTCAAGAACTGAACAATCATTTTTACTTATCTTTTCGTTAGGTTTTCTTATTTCAGAAATTGAAAGACTTGCCCAACTAGCATACCTAGTGTATACATCTCTAATAACTGGTCCATGTTTCCATGCTCTAATAGGTTCTTCAAAAAGTTCTTTGTCATGATCCACTAAAAAAGTCGCTTGAGCATAATACAAGATCTTTTGAAGTTGCAAATGTGTAATACCCTCATGATTATTATTTGCATAGTTAACAATATACTTTGCTACATCTAAAGCACTGTAAGCCATAATCTCTTCCACCTTCCTTAATTGTTTAATAAGTTTATCATATTTTTAATATAACTTGTTTGATTTAACACATAAGCTTCACATATGTTACATCAACAATTGAACTATTTTCTAGTTCCTACATTCTTAAAGTTACATCCCGATAGTAGAAAATTCTAAAAAATTCTTGAACTAACGTCCCGACTTGTTTATCACGATAACAATGCACTGACTCTAAGTGTGCAAATTTCATATATCTGACATTACTTTACGCCAAATGTTACTTTTAATAGTTTGCAATAATTGACGCTAGAATTATTCGATTATTTGATTGCTTTAACAACCATAGATTACATAGCACACTAGGTTATGTAAGTCCAATTGAATATAGGAATATATATGCAAGATCTTAGAATAATGA
>Ga0268261_10001226_pt1 | contig 17353 bp, 8 predicted proteins | sample TergutNc150P1_FD_190353 | JGI IMG/M metagenome (GOLD analysis project Ga0268261, IMG submission 190353) | Nasutitermes corniger P1 segment gut microbial community from laboratory colony in Florida, USA - Nc150 P1 (SPAdes) (version 2) | ecosystem: Host-associated > Arthropoda: Insects > Digestive...
AGAGTGAGCGTCGTTTCGTGGCAATTTAGAATTTTATATTTGCGAGTCATTTACGTCACAAATTCATATTAGAACGTTAAACTCAGCGCGTCACTTGCATTCCACGGAGTATATTGAACCGCTGAATTTGCGATATAGGCGGCAGCCAGGCAAGTGATCGCTGTACTTCCGCATAAATGGATTTGTAGTAACTTTAAGATTAGCGTTCTAATACTTGCGTTACACAAATGTAACGTTACTTCTATTAATTGCAGTACCCAGTAATATCCGGCACTACAGTAGTGTGGATCTTTACAGAAGTCTAGATATGTTTTATGAAAACTAGAAATGTTTCCAGGGTAAACCTGCCGGGCCAAGTGCACAATTTGAGTCTTATCTCTGGGGTTCTTGAACACAACTATATACTTGCTGTTCAATGAAATATCACGTGGCGACGGACCTTGGTGAAACAGGTTTTGTGCAATTAAAACTCGAATGATATTACGATGATGTGATCCTTTGGTAAATAATTGACTAACTTTTGCAGAATGAGCAGAGTCCATTAAATCATCCAGCACTATGAGCGTAGGTAAATTTTCAGGGTTTTCAAAGTCTGGTACGCCTTTGACAAATGTTACGTTTTTGAGATGATGCGGGGCGTTATTTTCTCTGTGACACCACACAATATTTGTAAACACAACGTCACAAAGCTGCTCCCTGCACTCTAACAGTCTAATTATAACATGATCTAAATGTACTTCCAAACGGTCAGTCAGAGCAAACCTAGCGTTACTTTGTATAACCTTTCCAAGTACGCCCCAAGCCATATCAGGCTTAAGCTGGTCCCGGCGACGTAAGCTAATGCCTACTACCTTATCCTGCACATTTTCTGTATTGCGAATTCTCAAACCTACCAAACCTCTACCTGGCACTTATCTACTAGATAATTAGTAAGTGCAGTAATGCATTCCTTGAGGTAAGTGGTGGGGTCTTGCTCTTCACCCAAAGAATTAAACTTAATAAGCAAACTACGCCCAGTCGTACTAAATTTTGGAAAAGGGTTAAAAGTCATCCTAATTCCTAAAGGGTAGCTGTTTAGCTGTCTCAGACGCAGGAATGTTTCTGCTGGTTGAAGGTGCTATATCCTCCCTACTTACACAGAGTGCCTCAGTAGTAGGAATAGCCCTTGTCCTATTCAGAAAATTTTCTTTGCCATTTTGTATTTTGTTTGTAACTGTACCACTTACTTGAAATATATAAATTGTTGTATAATGTAAGTTGCTGCGAGGGTTGTAAATAACTCTAATGTAGCCGCAAGTTGTTGCACAATACAAATTGTAAATGCTTGTAGCTGCTTGCTGCTGAACAGTTAGTACACACACGTAGCGTAGCGTAAAAGGCTCTAAACACTGGCAAGGCACGATGTAGAATATTCCACTAGAGTTAAATTCCCCGTATATATATAGTGCTACCCTACGAACATGTTTCAACCTGTTCGTCTTCTTAATGTCACCTGTATCCCCTAATGGGTTTTTCGAGGAATCGTTACCTGATTGTTATCTTAATTGTTTTTAAAGTATGTCACCTGCATTCCTTAATGGCCTTTTCCAAGAATCCTTATCTGATTTTATCTAACTTGCATTCCTACTGGCGCCAACAAGTCGCAACACGACTAAAGTAGCAAGCTAATGGCTTTTGCCCCGTGGCCATACAAGCTTTTTCCATTTGCTTAATGTCCTGGAGAAAACAATTCCTATTACGCTAATGACTTACCTTCAGGGGTATACAAACCATTTGCGTACCTTTGCTCAGGGGTTAACAAAGTGTAGGCTACTCGTCCACCTCACTCGGTTACTATTAAGCAAAATTTAAACTGTATGTATTTTGTAAAATGTAAACATTTTCTTAATTTACCCTAATTACCTGGAATAGATTCCTTAAAAAAGAAGTGGTTAAAGCCGTAGGATTCAAACCTAGAATCTTTCAGTTATGAGTCTAAATGTTACCGCTCTAGCCAACTGTTTCGAGTGTCGTATAAAGTTTAAAGCCATATTGTACCATGGTAGTCTTATTCAAATAATTTAAATAGTGCGCTAGTCCGCCATATTGTAACATGGCCGCGTTATTCAAATAACAAAGTTCAAACTCAAGTTTAAAATTGCCGCGCAATTAGCCATGTTACTTCAAATTCAAAATAATAACAAATTAGGTTTAAACATACCGCGAGTGTTCGCCATATTTACAAATGGTCGCCTTATTTAAATAGTAAATGTTTAAGTTTAGGTTAGCATTGATTTAAAACTGCCACGCAAGTCGCCATGCTAGCAAGAATTCAAAATGGCGGTTTGTTTACCATAACAAGTCAAAGTTAGGTTTAGCACGGCGCCATACTGTCTACCTCATTGTTTACATAACAACGTCTAGGTTTGTTTACATCACGTGACAATAACAAAAGTTTCAAAATAATAACAAGTCAAAGTTAGGTTTACAGGAAATGTCATTCACCCTTCCGCCATCTTTTGTTTACATAACATCGCCTAGGGCTGTTTACATCACGTGACAATAACAAAAGTTTCAATCTAATAACAAGTCAAAGTTAGGTTTACAGGGAAGGTCAGTCACCCCTCCGCCAACTTTTGTTTACATAACATCGCCTGGGGCTCTTTACATCACGTGACAATAACAAGTCAAAGTTAGTTTTACATGGGAGGTCATTCACCCCTCCGCCATCACGTGATCGCCTAAAGACCTAAAGGGTGGGGAGGGTTATGTTTGTAAATAATAAGTTAAAGTTAGGTTAAGCCCTGGCGCCATACTGTCTGGGGGCCTAGGGGAGGGAGGGGAAGGTTAGGTTTGTTTACGGAGGGAGCTCAAGGTTAGGTTGTTTTACGTGTGACGTCACTCGGTAAAGTGGATGGCTTACTACTCGTAGTTGAAAATAATAATAGTATATTGGCCTGTACACGTATCCTCCTCTCATGTCTCAAAAGCGACAACTAGCCTCAACATCTTTGACTAAATTTTGTACGCGTTTCTCCTTTTCCAATGCTACTACAATTACACATGTTAGAGTATGTTAACCGCAATATTCATCAAATGAAGCAGAAAAAATGGAACTTTTTATAGTGACAAAGCGTAAATTCCGTCATATGTGTCACAAATTCAGCCTATCTGATTCTGTTCTATTTCAACAACGTATGGGTAGTGAACAGAGCAATTTATAAAACTCAACCGTGTAACTCTCTCGTTCTATTCGTCCCGCTGAAGTTTAAACGCTCTGTAACTCCTTTGGAATGGTAGACTCAATTATTAAATCGTTTATAATCACAAGCAACTATTAGTTTTAGACCTTTGTATTATAATATCTAGGTTGCAAATAGGACAAGGGAAGAAACATATTCTAGACTAAATGACAGCAATCATTCCCCGAATTTGAAATATTCGTAATATGAACCTTCAGTTCTTCCTGAATGTGACGTCGCTTGGACTGTTGAATATATACCCACGTGCGGCCTCTCCTTACAAGGTACAGCATTACTCCTCCTTTTGGACTGCTAGGCCCAAAAGATGAAAAAAGCAACCCTTCACCTGTCGACATGCCGTCATTCTCCGAGAGAGTTAAGTCTTCATCAAGAGAACTATGAGAACCTCGGAACTGCGTCCTAATTTGGCCACGATTTTGATTTCCTTTGGTTTCTTTGGTGCCTTAATACCTGAAATTTATCATACTTTAATGGATTGATCAGATATCCATACAGAATGATTTTAAAAAACCTGAAGTTACATTATGCCGCCCAACAGCGAGAAGAATTAGAATTTTCCGCCGGAGTGCGTACTTGTAGGAACATTGTTCTATTATATTCCAATCTCAGTAGTATGTTTATTTTCAACTACGCACTGCAGCCTTTAAGGTTTATTGTGCAATGTGGGTCAGACGTTCCAACTTTCGCCACCAGGCGTCTCAACTCGTGTCACCACGCCAGAGCATCCAGCGACAGAAGGTGGAACTGTGGGCGAGAAAAGTCCGGTAAATTTACCTAGATGCCGACTTCCAAGTTACAATTAGGGTAAAGCTACGACATGGGACATGACGGCTTTACTTCCCCTTCGAAGGAAGGAGTGCTGAGGATTTTTTCGCCCTAAAAATCAGACGGCTTTGGACGGGTGCGAAACCGCGAACTTGTATACCAAAGACAAATACGCTACCTCTAGATCACCAAAGCCGCTAATCTCAGTAGTAAATAACATGAAGGAATGTTTATGGAAGCGGCCGTGACTCATGTGACTTTTGACCTAGCATAATTGAAAGTACACAAAGTAGGCAGCTATCAGTTTGAACGCGGTCTGCTGCAGCACCTTGGTTTACAGAAACCAAAACATCTGCAACTTGTGCATCAGCAGTAGGGTGTGCCCACACATCCCACCCTGTGAAGTAGCAGGTAGAAGGAGCGGTAGCAGTAGCAGTAGCAGTAGCAGTAGTAGTAGTAGTAGTAGCAGAAGTAGTAGTAGCAGAAGTAGTAGTAGTAGCATTATTAGTAGTAGTAGTACTAGCAGTTAGGGTAGCAGTAGCAGTAGTAGTAGTAGCAGCAGTAGTCATAGTAGCAGTAGCATTAGTAGTAGTACTACTAGCAGTTGCGGTAGCAGTAACAGCAGCAGCAGCAGCAGTAGTAGTAGTAGAAGTAGTAGTAGAAGTAGTAGTAGAAGTAGTAGTAGTAGAAGTATAAGTAGCAGTAGTAGTAGTAGTAGTAGTGGCAGTGGTAGTAGTACTAGCAGTAGTGGTATTAGTACTAGCAGTAATGGAAGTAGTAGCAGTAGTAGGAAAAATAGCAGTAGTAGTAGCAGCAGCGGTAGCAGAAGCAATAGCGGTAGGAATAATACTACCAGTAGCAGTAGTTATAATACTAACAGTAGCAGAGGCAGTAGCAGTAGTAATAATACTAGCAGTAGCAGTAACAGCAGCAGCAGCAGTAGTAGTAGTAGTAGTAGTAGGAGTAGCGGTAGCGGTAGCAGTAACAGTAGAAATAATATTAGCTTCAGCAGTAGAAGTAATAATAATACTAGCAGTGGTAGTAGTAGTACCAGCAGTAGCGGTAATAGTAGCATTAACAGTAGCAGTAACAGTAGCAGTAGCAGTTCTAGAATTAGCGGTAGCAGCAGCAGCAGTATTAGTATTAGTAGTAGAAGTAATACTAACAGTAGCGGTATCAGTAGCAGTAAAAGGAACAGTAGTAGTAGCAGCAGTAACGGTAGCAGTAGAAGTAGTAGTAGTAGTATTATTATTAGTAGCAGTAGTAGTAGCAGTAGCCGTAGCAGTAGCAGTAGCAGTGGTGGTAGTAGTAGTACTAGTAGTAGTAGTAGTAGAAGTAAAAGCAGTACCGTTAGCAGTAGCAGTAACAGTAGTAATAATACTAGCAAGTAGCAGTAGTAATAATATTAGCAGTAGCAGTATCAGTAGTAATAATACTAGGAGTAACAGTAGCAGCGGCAGCAGAAGTAGTAGTACTAGTAGTAGTAGAAGTAGTAGTAGTAGTAGCAGTAGCGGTAGAAGTAGCAGCAGTAGTAGTAGTAGTAGCAATAGCGGTAGCAGTAGCAGTCGAAGTAGTAATAATACTAGAAGTAACAGTAGTAATAATACTAGCAGTAGTAATAACACTAGCAGTAGCAGTGGCAGCAGGAGCATTAGAAGTTGTAGTACTAACAGTAGCAGTAGTAATGATACTAGCAGTAGCAGTAGCAGTAGTAATAATTCTAGCAGTAGCAGTAGTAATAATAGCAGTAGCAGTAGTAATAATACTAGCAGTAGCAGGAAAATAATACTAGTAGTAGCAGTAGCAGTAGTAATAATACCAGCAGTAGCAGCAGTAATAACACTTACTTGGTTTACTGCCGGTCCCAGTGGCCGTGCGGTCTAAGGCGTAGGTCTGCAGCCGCTCGCCTGCTGAGATCGTGGGTTCGAATGCCACCGGGGAGCATGGATGTTTGTTTTGAGTGTTGTGTGTTGTCAGGTAGAGGTCTCTGCGCCGAGCTGATCACTCGTCCAGAGGAGTCCTACCGAATGTGGTGCGTCGTTGTGTGTGATCTAGAAACCTCAAGAATGAGTAGGTCATGACCCGCGTTGGGTCGCAGTGCCACAAGAAGAAAATGTATTGTTCTACTAGCAAAAGAGCGCGAGTTCTCTTGACAAATTTGGTGAATGCAGTAAGCTAGGAATAAATATGACCAGAATCAATGCCGATATTTTCTAACTGCTTCTTTCCACAAAATTCGAAGTACGAAGAGTGTCTAAGCATTTCCATATTTTATTACTTTATTGTTGTTTGTACGTATTTGTGGAATGGAACAACTTCCAGTTTCGTACTAGCCCTGATACAACTTTCATGAGAATGACAGCCATTAAAATGGGGCAGCTCCCACATTCTCTGTAACTTTTTTCTTTTATGGACCCTTAAGTTGGGGATGGGGTTATTATTATTATCAGTCACAAAAATGGGAACGCGTACTGTCGCAAAACACCGGAATACATGGAGTTAATCAAGAGAGGAACAGATACAGCACCGCTCTGCTTTACTTCCCTCGTTCAATAAAAGCAAGGCCTGCAGTAAGCCTAGGCTGGCTGGAGAGGAAAGGGAGAGGAAATCATAAAACTGACATGAGGGCGGAGTGAAAAGAAAAGAAAGAAAGATTTCTGTGGAGGCCAATTTTGTATCTTGCTTCACAGGTGTACAACCCAGTGTCAGTTAACTTGAATACGTCAACTAAGTCGTATAGAATGGAACAAGCAGATAGGCCTGCTGGCTTTGGGTCTCTTGCACCTTATAAAACAATAGAGTGTGAGGTTTGGAATTCTCACAAAAGTCACACAGAAGATTAAGTCCCATTGTCTACTTGGGGCACTGTGTGATTTGGCATTTGACTCATCTTCAGAATGCAAAAATACTATTCTGAAGACTGAGATGGTAGGTTAACCTAAATGTTGGTAACTCTGTACCAAATCACACGGCGTCACATCGCAGAAAAATGTGATATAAAATTTTAAAAATCAAAATAATCATATAGCAATTCTAGTACCAATGACGGGGGGTTTAAAGGTTTAGTTTTATCCTTTTATTAACGTCTGTGCTAGAGGGAGGTTGGTGATTAACGTCACGCTCCCGCCTGTTTAACCACGGGAAAGAAACCCGTTCCCCATCTTACAGGAGTCTGCGTGGGTCTCAGAGCCGGTCTGGACGGTAGCGGAAAATATTGCACATTCCCCCCCCCCTCCCGGATTAGATCGTCGGACCGTCCAGCCTGTAACGAGTCGCTACACCGACTAGCGTATTTCTGCGTTAGGTGAGTGGTATTTCGTCTCGGAGTAAGCTAGCAGTGAAGCCCTTCGTATTAATTTCTGTGGTTTTTAAACAAGTTCTGTTTCTAATGGATGGAGCTAGTATTTGTGATTCTTCAACGGTAGAATTACACGATCCGATTGCAATGCAGACTCCAGCTGTGAACCACATGGACCAGCCGGCTCAGTAAATAGGCAAGATCACTGAAGAACTGGTGTCTGATTCTCAGCAAAAACTGAATTTTTTTTCATAGCTAACGTTCGCAGACCTGTACAGGTGAGATTAAAGCTAGCGAGAGTCTCTCTCAGCTACTGGCGCTTTCTCACGTGTAACTGCCTTCGAAAGCAGACTCTCAAAAAAAAAGTCCTTGTAACCTCGCAGATAGTCGGGTTGAGAGAACTTCCTTTGTCTGTATAAAGCAGACCATGCTTCCTCTCAGCTGCACTCTCAACTAGACCAAAAAAGTCAGTACAGCTGAAAGCAATTTGCGAACATCTGCATTACTGGGGACGGGAAGATTCCGACAAAGGAAGGAAAGGCGTTATTGATATATGGCACGACCGGTCGGGACAACGTCCACATATATTATAAATTTGGCGAAAGAACTCATACTTTCAACAGGCGAGGCGTTAAACACTACTTCGACTGAAGTGCAATGCAAAAATCATTAGGCCTGTATTGTGTTCCATATAATGTATTAATGATCTCTGTAGTTGACATTCTTTATATGAAATGGAGTTGTACTTTTAAATTGCATGCATTTTGTATGTGAACCTGCGAAGTGTTTTACAACATTTATACTGCAGGCATTTGATTATATTGCGACTGTTTCATTTGGGTATATCTTGCACTGTGTTTGTTTTAATTTGTACTGTGGTGGTTTTATATTATTTGGTAATGTGTGTGTTTGTGTGTGTGTTTTGGTAATATGCATACTGTATGCTGACTGAGGTTTTTATTAACCTGACTGAGGTTTTCCTTAACCTGACTGAGGTTTTTCCGTGCTTTTTCCTCCGTTGTAAGGCAAATGCCAGGGTAAAACTCGCAAAGACAAGGCATGGCCCGCATTCTTCCACATTAGTTGTTATTTGTGTTGTTCTGTGTTTTGTTTGTGTGTAAACGTGTACTGCCACCGGGTGACAACCCAATTACAGTTAATAAATATATCAATATCAAAAGCAAAACTGGCGAGGGTAGTAACCATTGTAACTTGTGTCTGGGATGTTCGCACGAGACGCCGACTACCTTCAGCTCCGTCATGCTCTTCCTCATTCTTTCCAATCAGATTCTAGGAGAGGAGGCCTACCTTAACTTACTACGTCCTTTCAAATTCATTATTCCCTGTCATCCAAACATTCGACGCTACATAGTCTACTTACTAAAAACATAATTAAATCACCTACAATTAAATAAATAATTACAAAGAACTATTTTTCTTGGTGGCCCCTCCCACGGCCCCGCGGTCTAAGGCGTAGGTCTGCGGCCGCTTGCTTGCTGGGAACGTGGGTTCGAATCCGACCGGGAGCATGGATGTTTGTCTGTTGTGAGTGTTGTGTTTTGTCAAGTAGAGGTCTCTGCGAAGAGCTGATCACTAGTCCAAAGGAGTCCTACCGAATGTGGTGCGTCGTTGTGTGTGATCTAGAAACCTGAAGAATGAGGAGGCCATGACACGCGTCGGGTCGCAGCACCACAGAAATAAATCTTGGTATATGTACTATGTGTGACGAATAAATTTCAATATTTACCTAATATATTTACTCACAAGATACATATGTATTTAAGTAATATATATTCAATACATTTAACTTTAGCGCAAAACTTTCATTTACTCTTCCTCCTATTATTCGTACGTAAACCCATTACACGGTAGGTGCTACTTTTTCTTCGTGAAAGCAATCTTTGTCTTGTCAGTGACTGACAGGTACTGTACTTCCTCCACTCATCCCAGTGAGTTCATAAATGGCTGATTCGATCGCAGACATGTTGTTGTTCCCAGAGCCAGCAAAAGTTAAATATCAATTACAAAGCTTTTCGTAGTCTGAGAGTTCTCGTAAACTCGCCGCACTTAGAGGGCTTTTGTGAGGCAGGTCACTAGGAATTACTCTCACCTTTCGGCCTGGTTGCTAGGTACTGTCGATAACACTCGTGAGAGTTTGCTGTCACGTGGGCATGCAGACTTGGTCCCAAGGAACTTCAAGCTCAATGGGTAAAATCTATTGGATCACAGACCTCGTCAGGCCCTTAGGGTTCCAGGAGGCTGAGGTTTCCAGAATTTCTAGACAATCGGCACATGAATATGGCAAAGATGCCAGCCCTACGCACCGACCGCTTTTATCCGCACAACCCCAGGAGATAATGCTGGTACTCAAATCTGTTGGAGACTGAGTCGACCCCAGGGCCACATTGCGGCCGGAAAGGTTAAACCAATAAAGAATCCCACCACCTTGGAAAGCGAAATCACGACCTTCCGGCTAGTAGCGCAGTGCCTCAACCAACTACACCACCATGCACCCCCAAATTCAGTGGGTACGAATGGTTATTATCAGCGGGCTGAAGCTCTGGGGGCACATGACTGAACAGTCGCCTTATTCAATTGTTAAATTTTAACAAAGGCTGTTGCATAATTGATGAAGCACAGGTGCAACTTGTCCGTTTGGCAGCTCAGTAATATGGATATTATTGTATTTTATGAGTAAAAGAAGCAGACATGTAGAGGAAATGATGCTGGTCATCGTTCCCTGCATGTATCGCAGCAAAACTAGCTAATCCTGCATACAGAATAGTATTATGAAATCTTAGGCTAGAATAGGGGATAAATGTATATTATGTGGCGTCGCAGATTTTTAGAGAGAGAGAGAAAGAGAACTGTAGCCAGCAAATGTGCGATGCAACTGCCACTGTCTTATGCAGCCCACCCAGTAATAATCATAAAAGTTTGACATTTTTACCAGACATAACACCTCGTATTGTTGAACTACAGGACGATTTTTATTCTTTTCCATGGAAATCATGTTGGATGCAATGAGAGGTGGTGGAATACATGTTAGTTTTTATAACAATGTAGACCTTTGCCTGAAGAAATAAGAATCGCTTCGTGCTCTGTCTCTCAGTCTTTATACTCTTAGGAGTCCACGTCGAGATTATGTTTCGGGCACAAATGAAAATAAACACATACCATGTAGCAGTAAAGAGAATAGCAGCCTTTATTTACCAAGAAATGCGAATATTAGCTATTATTTATTGTGGTATTATTTTCTATTATATTTACTTCAGTCTCTTCTCCCAGAACTATTAAATTACTCAGGTTGCATATTCAGGTGAATATGCAATAGCTTTGTGTCCTTAAACTCTTACATTGTGGCATAAAACAGGAGGTTGATGGTATCTTCATGTACGGGAACGGGAGATAGAATTATTATGAGCATTATTTTTGGCCCAATCGTTAACTGAGAAACGCGGCATGATCCCGTATGTGTTAGTGAAGGTAGAGCTCCACGCATTGTTAACCTCGCCACTAGAAGGAGGGCGGTGTTCGGTTTGACACCTCAATCCTTTCAATCCCGCGGAAAATATTACCATTACCCACTGTATCATGTCTAGATCGGCCCTGGGCCCACCCAGCTTCCTGTACACTTGGTACTGGGTCTTTCCCCGGGGTAAAGAGCGGCCAGGCCGTGAGGCTGACCCCTCACCCCTTCTAGGGTCGTAGGTCATGAAAGAGTAGAGCTTTACCTCTACTCTCCCTATGACCCGTACAGCCTATACAGATTCTCAGTGCCTGTATCAAGGTGCACTTTACCTTTTTTTACCCACTGCGTGGAACCCAGAACTGGTCTGAACGACTTATAGGGAAATAGATATTCTTGCTACCTTCAGGATGTAATCCTTTTCTTCCGGACGCCAGCCAATAAGATACTCACTAATGACTAACCTATCCCAGATCAATTAGAAATTAGAATCTTCAGTTTTCTCGTGCACTTAAAACAACATTCTACTAGTAACATGCAGATGCTCAACAAGCAGAACTTTGGCGATAAGATGTTCAGGTCACGTTCTGTGGAAAAGGTTAGTTGTGACGTTGAGGTAGTTAAGAATTACTCACTGGAGACATATTGATGAGTTGTTGACATTTCAGTCACGCCAAGACATACTTCAGAAACAGGAGGTCACGCGATTGCGTGCCTCTTTCATAGCATCGGGAATCGAACCTCTGTGCTTACTAATATTTTCTGAATTTGTCTCTAGTTCCACGTATATGCAGTAGTCTGATGTGGCAGTTGCTAATGATATTAGAGTAACTGAGTATGATCGAAAGGGGGAAGAAATCCTACGCCCTTCTTTTTTACTGTATATATAAGTAATGAGAATTTCAAGACAACCATTCCCAGTAAAAATTATAATAGACAAAAAACAACTGGAGAATGTAGAATCTTTTAAATATTTTGGTAGCATTTTAACAAATGATGGAAGATGTTCTTGTGAAATGAAATGTAGGATTGCTATGGCTAAAGCTGCATTCAACAAGAGAAGGACTCATTTTACTAGCACATTGGACTTGGAAAAGAGGAAGAAGCTAGTGAAGTGCTACATTTGGAGCACAGCTCTCTACGGTGCTGAAACTTGGACGCTTCGGGCAGTAGATCAGAAACACCTGGAAAGTTTTAAATGTGGTGCTGGAGGAGGATGGAAAAGATCAGTTGGACTGATCATGTGAGAAATGAAAATGTACTGCTTAGAGTCAAGGAGCAGAGGAATATCCTACATGAAATAAATAAACGGAAGGCGAACTGGATTGGTCTCATTTTACGTAGAAACTGCCTTCTACAACGGGTTATTGAAGGAAAGATACAAGGGGGGATATAAGTGACAGGAAGACGAGGAAGAAGACGTAGGAAGCTATTGGATGACCTTGAGGAAAGGAGAGGATACTCTCATTTGAAAGAGGAAGGTCTGGATCGCTCTATGTGGAGAGCTCACTTTGGAAGAGGCTTTGGACCTGTCGTAAGACAGACTACTAAATGAATGAATATTCCTGTAAAATTTTTCCTTTATATACATATTTCATACAGTAACGGAAGTTCTTCATGAGACGTTCCAAAACGGATTTTTATCAATGGAGGAGTGGGCACTCGAGTTCCTTTTCTGTCCATGTGTCTCAAGGTTTTAAATTCATCTTTCTGTTCCATGCCATAAGTTTTAATTACTTGATTAACTCTTCGCTCAGAAGTTTATGAATTTTGAACTCCTCATCCTCACTTCCGTTTGTAAGCTCACGTGTTTTATAACACAACACACATGGTAGAGTGACGTCGTAAAAATGTGTAGAAAATTTATCGAAATAAGGTTTCTATGTAAGGAGAAAGATTTACGCCGATGCAAAGGAAGAATGGCAAGAAATGTAACAAGGCAGCCTATTTATATTTAATTTATATATATATTTAAAAACTCCAAAGCCCAGTGGCAAATGATCTGCACCCATACATCACATACAATATCTCAGGCCCAGCGAAAAAATCAGCACCAGTAGCACATACAGCAATTCAGGCTCAGTTCTCCTTGTATGTATCAGGCAATACAGAGTTATTCGAAGTGATTGTCGGGGTTTTAACAACTTGTCATACACAATGCACTTTAGATAGCAGTATATGTATTTTTTATTTAGTAGAAAAACACTCCAAGTTTTCGTTACATAATTGACAGGTGCTCTATATTATATATGATCCATCGGTGCAACTACTTACTCCTATCTCCAGTGAATTGTATATGGTATGTTGTTAAAACCCCCATAATTATTTTTAATAACCCTGTATTTTCTACAGACCCAATGAATCCTTGCTTTCCTCTTTTGCATATTTGAACAATCAAAGCAGCAAAAATCCTAACATAGGCCAGTCACTCCAGGGCATTTGTTTAGCCACGACATTAAAGATTGGCCCTAAACAACAAACTTGCTCTGCTGAGAGCGGAATTCAAACCGTTGTGTTTCAAGTGCGTCTAAGAGAAACTGGCGTAGCCTCATCAGCATACCAGCAAAACACATCCAAAATAAATTAGTACCAATGAACCTCTGAAATTTTTCTGACAATACTCAGTAAATTACACATTCATTTGCTCCTACCTATTTACAGCCGAAGCGTTGAGACATTTCTTCCTACGCAGGAATTTGTGTTGCATTTACTGACGCCTACGCCAGATGGCAGCAAGTGCCGGAAAATTTTGTCGTCATGGGGAAGCAGTTTGTTTCTTTCGCATTGCAGGCTTGTTCTTTACTGTTATCAGTTATTTCGAGACAGCTGCCTTTCTTTATCTATCGCGCTACCTTTTCAAGATGTCTTGAAATTCGTATCTTGCAGACATACTGGGTTATATTGTGGTTCTCCCAAGGACTGTAAGGGACGCGGCTGAATCAACGGAATATTTATTAGTGGAATTTATATTTATTAATGGAATTTTTAAAATTTACTGTTCTAATTTCGGAAACCTTTATAGTACAAATTGGGGCAGGCGGTGGCGCAGTTGGTTGAGGCACTGCGCTACAAAACGGAAGGTCGCGGCTTCAAATTCCAATGGTGTCAATGGATTTTTTCATTGACATAATCCTTCCAGCCGCACTATGGCCCTGGGGTGGACTCAGCCTCTAACAGAAATGAGTACCAGGAATGTTTCTTGGGGTAAAGGCGGCCCGTGCCGATTGTCTTGAAATCTGGGAGCCTAAACCTCCTGGAATCCTTTGGGTCTGTCAAGGCCTCTAATGGGATTGCTTTACCTTTTTATATAGTACAGATTGTCCTGCTTCTGAGACAAGCAGATTGAGAGGTAGATCTGTCCTTCCACTTTGCAGTTATTGCAAAAAATGAGTATTCAATATCGAATTTTAAAAATATACCTAAAGAAATAATACTTACTGACCCGTACAAACCACCCATCACATGTATCCCTGTATGTTACGAGAGTTAATATAGCCATTCTGCGGTATTTTACTTTCGTTGATACGTTGTATGATTTGTAGCTTAACATTTTCTGGTAGAAACTTTTTAATTTAAAGTTTGTTGTTATTTTTCATAAAACAATTTGTGGCCCAAAAATGGACGACTAATGTTTGGGAACCTGCAGTTACTTTTCTGTTCCAGTGTTGTTATAATGATGCAAAGCGTGTTTCGAAGTGGTGTAAGACGTTTGTTTGGGTTAACTGGTAATTTTCTTTCCGAAGGCTCACTAAATTTAGCGCAAATTGCCCTGGCCTTGCAAGTGTGACAGCATGTTGGGTGCGACTTTTGGTTTTGTGCACTCTTTCCATGAACCTAGTGAAGAAATGGTCATCTATACCGGCTAGTCAGTACAACGTGCTCTAACTGCCCCTTTATGATAGTGAGAAATACGCGCAGAACAAAGCAAGCAAACAAAGGACCAATAAACCCTTCATATTTTTGTAGAGATAGAGGTATATGCGCCTCAAACAGTGAAAAATATCTGACATATTTATGGCATAAGTAGCCCGAATATTTGGCCACGTACCTTGCTACAGGTAGAGATGTTATTGTTTACAAACAATTCTACTACAAAAGGCTGTAAGCATTTCAGCAAAGGTACAGCGTTGTGTGTACAATGCTGATTTGTGTTAAATAACAGGTACACAGCCGTAGTTACTGGGAACATAGATACAGAATATTTCCCTTCAATTAATTTCTTTATTGACTTTGTAAAAATTGAACACCTCTTGTTTTCGGTAGATGTATTCTTTCTTCTCTTTCATCATCGCATCCGATATTTCCTCAATAAAAATATATATGATCATAGCGCATTTTGAAAATCCCTTTACAAAAAGCCAACAGTGTAAGTCAAAGGTGATCCTCTTGACCTAGACCCTGAAGGTGAATTTTTTTAATACGCGCTGTTTTATAGCCCATTCTGATTGTGTTTTTTCTTGGCATTCTTTCGTGTTTCTAGCTTTCTTCAAATTTGGGTACGGTCGCTTCCTTTCATATCCACCCCAATTCCTTTTTACCTATCATTCCGCAATGCGTACTTAGCCGACGGAGCTTGAACTATTGAAAGTATCATGAAATATGACAGGCATTAAAAGTAGAATTTTTAAAAATTTAAGGCATCTGTCACACAGTATTGGAATACAAGTGTTCATAGATATTCATTGGTCCGTTTCCAGTACATAATTTTAGGTGTTATTATGTCATACCGCAAAACTGTTAAAGAAATTGGAAGTCTGGGAAGAGCGCATGACGACAAGCCATATTATGTGTTAAATGTTCTGTAATTGAGACATTTCTGTACTGTGACAAATGCGTGTTGGCTCGTTATTTCTAAACAGCGTGATTGCGTTTGGCTTTAAAACAGTGATGTCAGTTGGACATGTCGAAAAATTAAAATATTCCGTATTGTTACGTGATGGTAAAAGAAATTCGAGAACGATTAATGTTTGTAGAATTCATATAGTAGAGGTCGGTGTTCTTATTTTATTTCTTCCTTTCTATTTATTTATTAATGGCTTATAACCCTTTAAAGACGCAACTCAGACTGCTTTATTTAAAGACCCAGTCCGTACCGCGCTGTAAACACTTTTCATCTCGGTTATAAAAACCAATCAGTTTATGCTGTAAGTGGCACAAGTCGCTGTTTGTTCTCAGATAAATACAAAACACATAAATACAGTGTGGGCAGAGCGTACAGTTGTTGAATGGTTGGTTGGTGTATCACGTAACCAGTAGGCTTTAAAATGTTAACGGCAGTGTCAATACCACAGAGTGGGTAGCTAAAAACGATAAGGTTGTAGCGCAAAAATGGGTTTGAAAGGATGCGAAAGAAATCGAAAGTGGCCAAACTGTAGCTGGATCTGCTATTCCAGCATTTGTCTAGACAGAAAGAAGAAAATATTTGTTACAAAGTCTGTAGACAAATAATCGAAACATGTCGAGTACAAAAAAATGTTAAAAACTGGTCTGAGCGCGTATGACAGCTATGAAAAAGAGGTATATATTACAGATATAAAAAATAAATTCAATTTAATTGTATGGACAAGGAAAGACCATGGTTTGACACTGGACACAACATGGTCACTGTAGATAAGAGCAAAGATACTTTGAGGATTGCTAACATCATCCTAATCATCATTTGGCACTACAACTTTTTGTGGGTTTTCGCCTTCTCAGCCAAGTCTCTCCACTTTCTTCTATCCTTAGCTGCCTCTTTCCAGTTTTTAATTTTCAGCTTTTTTTAGTTCTTCCATAACATCTTCTTGTCATCGTTGTCTTGGTCTTCCTATTGGTCCGGTTTCCATAGGTTTCCAATCTAATAGCTTTCCGTTTTGTCTTGCTCTGTCCATTCGTTGTATATGTCCCAGCTATTTGATTTTTTGTGCCTTAATGAATCTCACTATATCTGCACTTTCTATTAATTTATCAGACTCCATGTTATTTCGTATTCGCCATATATTATCAATATTGAATGGACCAAATATTTTCCTTAGTATCTGCCTCTCTTGATATAAAATAAATATTTTTCTTATTACTAATTTGATATTAATTATGCGGCTTCCTAGGGGCAGGAATACATTTGGGACAAGAGCTAAAAATCTTTTTGTTTATCTTGCCATTCTGCCCAATATTTGACGCGTAATATTACAAAGTAGCTGTAGTTTATATCATTAGTTTTTTTACCATTGTGAACCCATGACATTGCTTAACCATTTACCTTTCAATTCAACGTAACAGATATTTAGATATTCAGTTTTTACCTCAAGTCAACATTCATTCACGATTACAAAAAGAGAGAGTGTTTATTGCTTTATGGGAAAACAATAGCTGCTTGTCTGAAGAGTCGTATTAATAAGAAACTATAACGTGTGAGTAAAATTAAGAGATTTTGGATATTACAGTATGTGGTAGAAGATACATACAATACTCACACTATTCAAATAAATTAACCAACAAGATGCAACAGTTTCACAAGTTCATTACTTGACGTTTGTGTGGCTTAACATGTTTCGGACGCTTCCTCGCCCATCATCAGGAGCTTACAACTGCATTAGCAGC
>Ga0268261_10001227_pt1 | contig 17344 bp, 11 predicted proteins | sample TergutNc150P1_FD_190353 | JGI IMG/M metagenome (GOLD analysis project Ga0268261, IMG submission 190353) | Nasutitermes corniger P1 segment gut microbial community from laboratory colony in Florida, USA - Nc150 P1 (SPAdes) (version 2) | ecosystem: Host-associated > Arthropoda: Insects >...
CCTCTCGCTCTCTCTAACCCTATATCCCTGTAAGCTGCTATACAAATCCGTTACACTCGCCATTCCACCCAATTACAAACTAAAATAAATCCATACAATCTATCAAACGTACAACTTTAACACCTCGTAAAACTTAATCTAACTATAACGGCTATAAAGGTCGGTAACAAATAATCACTCTTCTACGCTGCGGAACATCCAGAAGAGTACAGGTCTCAATTACGCCGCGACGGAAACCTGAAGTCACGCGGAGAAGAGGTGTTTAGCTTCAAAACTACACTTGGAGACTTCGTTCTGAGCTTAAAAAAATCCCAATGGATTATATCGAGTTTTATTCCAAAACATAGAACTTACTTTGTTTTTCCTTTATCGAACAGTAGTTGCTATGCATTTCACAAGCTGTAATGTTAAATAACTCTTCATTTTACCCACAGAGTATATTTTTACGTTTCGTGTAATTATAATATAATTTTTCTAGCGATTGATCTTTGTAAAGAAACTGCCGATTTGCTAACAAGTAACAACTACGTTTTTACTTGTATTAGTGTTTAGGCCTATCCCGGTGGCCTCTCTCTTTCTGATATTGCGGGTTCGAGTCTTGCCGGGGTCATGAATAATTGTCTCTTGTGAATGTCATGTTTTGTACAGCTAAAGGCCACTGCGACGGGCTGATCCCTTGTTCAGGGGGTCATACCGGATTGTATGAGGCCATTTGCGTGATATGGTAAAACAAAAATCTTCTTCACTTGCAACGAGTAGGTATAATGAGGCACTACTAAAAAATCATTCCTATGATGAATTTCAAGCTTTCAAATGTTTAAGAAGTAACCAAGCAAACTCTGCTCCTTTTAGTGGCCGTAGAGTTTTGACACCTTCGTATGGTATGTAGCAGTGCTGTGTAACCACGGATAAAACTGCAATTGCTCTGTTCCCTGTCGTTATCAACCACTAGATCTAGTCAGATGAGGCGGGGCGAGGTCCATGGATGTACGTACTGCAGAAGAAAAAAAGCAACACAACACAGAATGAAAAGGAACAACATGAGACTAATAATACAACTAAATGAACACACGGTGTGGCAGAGGACCTATCTAACCGGCTTGAAGGACATTCACCCCGCTGCATCGTGTTCCAGCGCCGATCGACTCCACAGTATGTGGATTTAAATGCTTCGTATACGTTTTAAGAAACGATAAATCATTCCTGTATCAAAACTTTAAAATCCATAACAAAAAACAGCAACTTTTTCGTGGAAAAAATGTCGTGGTTGAGAATTAACTAGCACTATGATAGAAACAAAACCAGATTGACCATTTCCAGAATTTTAACCACTAAGAACCCCCTTATTATATTAACCTCCAACACACACAACATAATTTCTAAGAATTAATTAGTTTTTATTAACTACTGAATAAGATACTGGCATAAATTGGCGTGTAAACGCGAATGAATATTTCATTAGTATGTACAGGTGCGTTTGTATGCACAGGTAAATTAGTATGAACATTCTGGGATGCCGGAGGTTCGAAACTAGTCCTGCACACTAGCACCCCGCTTAAGTAACGAACTCTAACACTAGAGAATGTAGCATGCACTAATATCTACGTTAACTTTCCCGACACTAGGCTGCTTATATACTATACATTAATTTCTGTATTATTTTTCTCACTACTACACTATTTATACAACATGCACCGTCACGTATACTACTATCCCCAATATTACACTGTTTTCATAACATGATCTAATATTTATAGCATATTAAAGTTACAGACGTTACAATATTTACACACTACGTCTCAATAATTCAATTGCTTTTATCAACATTAATTTTTTTTTGCAAAATACTTTAATACTTACAGCACTCTTCCTAATACTACATTATTCATACACAATGCACTTACATTTTCAGTACTCTTCCTAACACTACTCTATTTATAATTCAATAACATTTATAGCATTTTCCCGAACACTATATTATTAATTTACAACGCACTAACGTTTTTAGTTCCGTTCCTAACGCTACACCCTTCATGAAATATGCACCAAAGTTTATAGTTCTGTTCCTCATTACACCCTGTTTGCATCCTACAATACATTTATATTAGCCAAATTTTCCTAACACCACATTAAGCACAAATATTTGTAGTATTTTTCCTAACATTACGAGTTTACTACCCGCACACCATGCACTAATATTCATAACAATGTTCCTCACACTACAAAGGTTATTAAAGTTATATTTACTTTATATTTACATTACACCTATCTCATTTCCATCCCTGCTATTGGTAAACATCCAGTTGTATTTCTATATAGCTCTATTTATTCACCCTTCTCTCTAATTTCTCTGCATATTGACTCATGCTTTTCTATGCTCTTACATTCTGTGCTTTTACATTCCTCTACTCTACCAGTACGTATTTATGCATCAGTATTCTCTTGTCCAGAATATTTCTCGACAAATCTTAAGTTCCTTGACACGTCAATAAACACCTCCACTCCCACTTTATTAAATACGTGTAAAATGAATTTCAGTGGTGTTTGCTCAGATGTAATTCAGTCCAAAATTCCTAATTCCCACTACAAGATCCCCCTGCCGGATTCCCCATTACATATATCTGTATTAGTCCTTCCCTTCCAAGTTCCGTTTAAAACTTCGAACAACGTAAGAGAGCTTCCCTTCCCCATTCCAGCTTCCACATTTGTCTTTCACTGCTAACACGCGTTCTACTTATTTTTTTATACAGATGCCCTTAGTGATGATCTTCTTTTCTCAACAGCATTCTTTCTAAATCTTGTTTTATTACGCTCGCCTGGCTCTTTCCCATCATTTTATTTGTTTTCCCAGAGCGTTTACTAGCTGATTTGGGAAAATTACGCTTCGCGTAAGCTCAGGCTTTCCAATATTAAATAAGGTTTTCTAATGCTCTTTTTTTATTTCGTCCTCCCAAATTTGTAACGACATTCCATTGTCTGATACCATTCGCAAACCCAGCGCTCCTCTATACAAATCTCATACATTTCCCCTACTTTCTCCAATAAATCTTCCAATGACCGAATATCCACCGAAGTACGCATTTATTCTAATTTTCTGATATCCACAACTGGCGCCCTGCCTTGACATATATTAACATTATTCCGAGTTATTTTATCTCTAATTGCCACCTGTTATTTTGTTGTTTTCCTTTCCCCGTTGGTATCCAAATTTATATATAAATATTTTATTTCGTTTTTGCCTCTTGTCTGATCTCTGTCCCTTCTTTATCTTTTATTCACATTTAATTTCCCTTCTTTCTTAAACACAATAATTTTTGTGCAATTATTTGCAGGTTCCACATTTCAAAAGACACAAGAATGCAATTAACTTCTCCTTGCAAGTTATTGCACTTGCTGCACAGACAAAGTCCGATTATTATCTTCTTGACAGTATAGAAGTGTAATTATTATGAGCCATCCTTCTTTCCCGGTAACCTTCACTCAGTATTACTGAATAAGGCTGATTAAAATATCAAAACTTTTTCAATCCAACATTTCAGTAGAACTCATTTAAATCATCATATATCTCACTACATCCAGACTAGACTTCTATATTAACTCTCTTTCATCCTTAGATTAAACTTAATCAACACGCACGCTTTTACCAGTCTCCACCATAAGACCTTCTCATCAGTTTGTCAACGCTCTTTTGCAAATAAACAAGTAACAAATAAACTTGACTATTTAATTCTACGTAAAGGTTCATATATTATTCTGCACATAAAAATATTATCAGTGGTTCTCTCTCGTTTTATGAAGCCCTTCTGAAACTCAACTAAACTAAACGTCCTCTTAATTCATTCGTTCAGTCTCCATGTTAGCGCTTCTGCATAAATCTTCGATAATCCAAAGGTCAAGATCCAACCTTAAATTAGCTATATGACTCGTCTCTGCATTGACTTCATAAGTCACATGCAGTAGACTGTTCTTCTCAAAATATCAAAATTTCCTGAGTCATATATATATTAATAAAGGATACAGTTATAATTTCATCCATGTCTTCTTTCTTAAACAAATACATATTTACGAAATTCACTGAAAATCCTCTCCTCAAAAATTAAAGAATTTTTTCCATCTCTATGCAGATAGTCGCTTCTTCTAGCCACCGTCTGAGTGAAAATTCCTTCTCTTCCTAAACCACAATCCAAGTCCTTTCCCACACAATATCCCACACAGTACTTCCTTCTCACACCTGCGTCTAGACTCTGTTACTTTCTTCCTGTTTCCATCCGCAATTATTGTACCTTTTTCTTTTCAAGCAACTTTATAATATTATCCTTATTTCTTTCCCGTAATTTTCTTTTCTATCGCTACTCTTACGTTGTTCTCTCTTTATTCATCAAATTCTTTTTCACACTCCTTCTCTTTTTCCTTCCCACTACACCTTAGTTCCACATTCGATAAAGTAACCTCCCTTGTAGCCTAACGTAAGAAAAAGCCCACCTAAAACTCTTAATTCTTTAATAAGATTTGGCCTTGTCTATGAGGTTCCTTGATCGCACTGAAACACACCACAGTCGGCAGAATTCCTCTGGACGAATGATTAGCTCGTCGCGTAGACCTCTACAGGACAACACAACACCCACAACAAACAAATATCCATGCCCCCCGGGGGGATTCGAACCCGCAATCCCAGCAAGCGAGGGGCCTTAGACTCACGCCTTAGAATGCGCGACCACTGGGGTCGGTCTTAATGAGATGTTACTTTGTCGATAAAATGTTTATAACATTCATATGTTTTCTGAACAGACACTTTATATTCGTTTGCACAATCGCGAGAGCGCCTACTAGCTTCTTCATGTCCGTCTGTCTGTCCGTCTATTCGCATGTAACAGTGCGGCTCCAACTGGACGGATTTGCGTAACATTTTAAGTTGGGAATTTTTATGAAAATCTTCTGAAGAACTCCAAATTTCTTTAAAATCTCACAAAAATATAGGACACTCTACGTTCATGAAGACCTACGTGTGCCTTATTGTTGCCGGCAACATATATACACCATACAAGAATTTTGTGTGACACTCGACATTTTTTATTGTTAACAGCGACAAATAGCAGAGTACGTTCAGAACTTATGGTTACATTCGCACTATAACAATGGTTACGCGAAAGCCCTACAGTGTTACTTTATACGTAAATCGCCTATCTGTTTCACATAAACAGCTGTGATAAGACTGTAGATTACATAAATACATCACAATCTTCCGGGTGCTCATGTTTCTTATGTAACACATTTAGCGCTGAAGAGCACATTAACACATTCTTCCTTAATAAGGAAACTCGAACCGATAAATCCCCCCCCCCCCTCTTTATGAGCTAAGAAGGTCACGAAAATATGCACTTCGAATTCTTGAAAAAAAAAATCTTTTACCTAAAAAAGAGCAGCTCGCACTTAGGATTCTGGAAACAAACTTCTGACATCTTGTCATTCATTGCATTGTTGGTCTAATGGCATATCTATAGCCTCTTCCAAAGTGAGTTCTCCAGAGACTGTAAGCTAGTGTTTCTTTTTTAAAATTCCAGTATTTTTTCCTTAAGGTCAACCCATAGCTGCTTATGTCTTCTCCCTCTTCTTCTCTTGCCTTCCATCTTTCTTCCAATAACTTGTTCTAGAAGGCAGTTACTACGCAAGATGTGACAACTCCACTGAGCTTTTCTTCATTTTGTTTTCTCTACCATGTTTCTTTCTTCCTTTACTCTATGAATACTTCTTCATTTTTCTCACCATCTGTGCAAATGATCATTTCCACCCTTTTCCAGCACCACGTTTAAAACTTCCAAGACATTTATGATCTATTTCTCGAAGTGTCCAAGTTTCAGCACCATACAAAGTAGAAACGTTCACCCTTTTATTCCTTAAATTAAAGTCCAATTTGCTAGTGAAAAAAAAAACTTTATCTTGTGGAATGTCGCTTTTGCCATGACACTTCTGGAAATAATTTCAGGCGCACATCTTGCATAATTTGTTTTTATTATACCCAGATAATTTAAATATTTCAAATTCTGCAACCGTTTTTAGGAGTATTCGCAAAATTGCGAAAATTGATTATTAGCTTCGTCATGTATGTCTGTCCGTACATCTGTCTTTCCGTCCGCATGGAACAACTCGGCTCCCACTGGACGGATTTTCATAAAATTAAAATTTGACTATTTTTAGAAAACCTGTCGAGAAAATTCAAGTTTCATTAAAATCTTACAAAAATAGTAGGTACTTTACATGAAGACCAATATATATGTTGAACCATATCTAGCTCAGTTTTTTAGAAAGAGAAATGTTTAAGCCAAAAGTTGTAGATAAAATCAAAACACACATTTTGTGTTAGATACATTTTTTTTCGAAGATCGTGCCTTTTACGAAATAATGTGGAAGAATAGTGTTCAGCCGGACAGGCCACAGATGACGACACGACGCATGTGCATTGCATACTGGATACCTCAAGCTAGAAACACACACTCAGAATATGTAACACTTGCTGCTTTTCCACTGCAACAATGGTTATACGAACGCGCCTCAATGTTACGTTATACGTACGAGGGGGGGGGGGCAAAAATAAACAATTTTTTTAAAATGGGCTATTAGGTTTTATACTATTACAACTCTAGTCTCCTTCAAAGTACTCTCCTTTAAACTCGATACATTTGTACCAACGTTTTCCCCACTGCTGAAAACATTTCTGAAAATCTTTTCAGTGCTAATGTTGTTCAAGACCTCCAGCGTTTTCTTTTTCACTTCGCGGACATCAGCAAAACGTTTCCCTTTCTTCTGGCCTTTCATACGAGGGAACAGGAAAAAGTCGCATGGCGCAAGGTCGGGTGAATAGGGAGGATGAGGAGCTCATTTCCCTAACAGAAAACAAAACTTCACGCACATTCTGTGTTCTTTATTATCAGCCATCATAAAAATCGCCGAACTTCTTAACAGGCACTTAGGAAAAAAGCCACAACAGCAATAACAGTCAACCTAGATTGATGCCACGCGGCAGACTGCTAGAGTATTGTGTTGACTCGCGACACCTAGCGGTTCATCGCGCAACTACTTCTAGTTCGCGTGCCACGTTTAAATTTCGGTTATTTTTGGGTCTCCCCTCGTACATTTCCTGTCTTGTGTTTATTCTGTCATTAAGAAAGCATTCCTAATACTTTAAGGATTGTCAGATTACCGGCCATTATCTGTAGCAATTAAAATGAATACAAATATAGCTTGACATTCTATATCAAGATAGAGCTATTCTTTTTTTATTGTGGTAGCCTGCTTATCATACATAAGGGAAGTCACGTTGTTAATACTCGAGTACTATATTTTCGGTCACTTTATGTTGTACTTCCTCGTCTCCGTACATTAATTCCATTATCTCCTTTTCTGCCACCATTGTATTTACACCTTGTTTCTTAATGTTCATGCTGACTCAAAATAGTCTATTGCTCACATAGCAAAACTTCAATCTATCTGATAAACCCTCTTCTTCGTTATATAATTACTTGTGTGCGTGCGCGTGTGTGTTTGTGTGTTTGTGTATGTGTGTGTGAGTGTGTGTGTGTGTGTGTGTGTGTGTGTGTAGAGGGGGGGGGGGGGGGGGGGGTTGTGGATTTTCCAAGTCCAACACGCTGCCAACCTGAGACACTTAGTGAAAGGATGTTTTACCTAATTAAGAAGCTATTGCACAGGACATACGCCGGTATTCGCAAAGACTTTATCAAAACTGCTCAAGTCACCAGTACCAGGTCTGTAAAAGCACATTATAGAAATAAAGCCCACTAAACTTTTTTTATGCTGCTGTGTACTACTACTCAAATTTGCGTCTATAGGCTGTATTTCAACATACTTATGAAAAAGTTAATTCATATGGATTTCTGACCACGTGGCCCAGAACGGAACAACATGGATATCTCTCTATTTATTTCCTTTATTGACACCACCTAATTTCCCTACCATGTTCATCTTACGGTACGAGGGTCTATAATTAAACAAGTGACGCGCGCACACACTGTCGTGCATATTGTAACTGGTGAAACGTACATGCTGTTTGTATCAGACCTGTAGCCTTTTTCCGGTCTGTCTTATCCGTAGACTAACTGATTACAATCCACGTTTGCAACTTTCATACGTCTACAAAGAACCCGTTGTCAGTGCTTGTTTCTATTTCTACTAATTCTGTAAACTTTCATTAATGTATTACATATAACTGAGAAACACGGATAATCAAACTGTGTACTTTAATGAGCGACAAACAAAGAATTAAAGCTGCAAATTATTTGTTTATTATTTACATTTAATACATGCATAGCTTACGCTCATTGTTTACGTAAATATTCCGTTACTTTTGTCTGTACCGAGGATTTTTTCGAGCACTCGGAGCAAGATAGTCTTCAGCCATTTACGACCGTGAACGGATAAACCGCGCACGGATAATCGAGAATAAAATGCACTGCTTTAAATGTTACTCTTAACTTCAGACACTTCTCTGATTCTACACACGTCAAGGCTGTAAGAGGTGAAATCTGCCCTCTTGTTTTGTTACGCCTTTTTTGTATTATTCTTCATAGGTCTTGACCGGTTACTGGATAAAATAGGCCTGCTATTATTATCTACTATTACTATTAATTCTTTGCTATAAACGCTGTTTAACATGATTCCAAATGCTGTATCAAAATACTTTTGCTTCTCTTAATTATCCAATAATAATACATTATAACTAACTAAGTGACTAACTAACTCCATGGAGCATAGTTCTTACAGAAAAACTAACAGATCCTCAGCCAGTCAGGAAATACTTGCATTTATGGATCCCGAAAGTTCATTGCCGCATTCACAAACGCCCTTCACCTCTTCCTATCCTGAGCAAGATCGATCCAGTCCATGATCAACCTGTATCCAACTTTTTAAAAATCCACTTTACTATTACCTTCCTATCTATGCACAAATGTTCCCAGTGGTTTCTTTCTCCCGGGTCACCTTACAAAACCCTGTACGCACCTTTTCTCTCCTCCATACGTGCAACATTCCTCGCCCTTATCATTCTTCTTGATTAGATTACCCGAATAATATTTGGTGAGAAGTACAAATCATAAAGCCCCTCGTCAAGTGGCCTTCTCCACTCCCTTGTTACCTCGTCTCCTTTAAATCCAAATACCCTCCTCTGCATCCCGTTCTCAAACACCCTCAGCCTACGTTCCTCCTTCAGTGTGACAGACCAAGCTTCACACCATACAAACAACCGGCAAAATTATTGTTCTCTATGTCTTAATCCTTTATATTTTTGACTAGGAAACTGGAAGACAAAAGATTCTATAATCAATGATAGCAAGCATTCCTTGACTTCAATCTGCTCTTAATTTCTTCATGAATGGAATTTTGATTTGTTAGGGTAGTTCCCAAACATTTAAAGTTTCTACCAGTTTAAAGGATTCATTATTTATCAGTTCAAGCCAATTATGAAATTTTGGATGACAGTACAAGTAGGCTTTATTCACATTATGGTAAGTAGACTCACTGTCAGCTCACTGTCAGCTCACGGTCAACTCACAGTCAGCTAACAGTCAACTCACGGTCAGCTCATAGTCAACTCACGATCACGGTAAACATTATATACAATACACACGTTCATAGCGACCGTCATACTCACGTTACAGGACGCTCATGTAAAGAAGGGGTCTTCAGGAGAATATTCTAGCAAAAAGTAACGCGACTTGCAGACTTTCAATGGTTCAGTTTTTGAATATGTTTGAAGCAAAAACCCCGCTTTCGGGTGTAACAAGTTCTGTCAGTAAGAATACCGTAACCAAGTCCTTGATCGTGAGTTTACTTTGAGCTTTATGTTCATCAGGATGGTTATATAAACTACTTGTAACCAGATCAGAAGTGGCAGATTCCCACTGAATATGAACATATTGTCCACCAATCAAAACTACTGATATCATCACAATATTTACAGTTAAGGATGATCATTCTTTTAGTTGATCATGCTGCACCTTCACCATCATTGCCACTATTTTCAATTCTAATTTTATTCTGCATTTTGATAGCTGATACTCTGCTATTAGGTGCGTATATGATATGGTACTAACACAGTACGCATATGGAGTACTAACTAGCGACAAACGTGAATGAGATACTTAAATTTAATACTGATACTGATCAAAAATACTCTGAAAGTTTTGAAATGTAGCTCTGGACAAGGATGGAGGAGATCCGTGGGACCGATCATGTGAAAAATAAAAAAAGTATTACATAGTGTCATGGAGGACAGAGACATGATAAATGCAATAAAAAAGGAAGGGGAAATGGATAGGCCACATATCGCTTAGAACGACCTCTGAGACTCGTTATTTAAGAAAAGATAGAGGGAACGGGGAGATGAAGAAAAAGATGTAAGCAGCTTATGTATAACGTTAAGGAAACGAGAGGATACTGAAAGCTGAAGGAGGAAGAACTACATCACACTTCCTCAAGAACTCGTTCTGGAAGGGCTATGAACCTGTAATAAGACAGACTACGTGATGAAACTGCTCGCTTCAACTTCGTCTTAATCTGGACACAAATTTATATAAATATCTATCACTTCTTGGGCGTATTCAACGCCTGACGTGTATGTATCTTTACCAATCTGGTTCCATACGTACTTAAAATGTCTTGAACAGTTGACCAGTACTTATCCTCGTTGCCTCTTCGACAAAAACAATCAGGCCTACGCAGAAATCATTAATTCACAAGGTATTCTCTCCTCTGGAATGTTACACAGCGTAGACTGGTAGTTAGCGAAGTTTCGGAATAACTTATTCAATCTTCAAACGTCAAGCTTTGACCCTTGTAGAGAGTACGTCTGTAACTAACTACCAATCCATACGACATCTCATTTACACCGCGGCGGAAGACTGTAGTCATTCATTCATAGTTCTCATAACTTTAGCTGCGACGTTGCCTTTTGTATGTCAAAAGTCGAAATATATGTTTGAAATGAATCTTTACAACCACTCATTGAAGCCATCAGTACTGTGCTGTTTGTAATTACCTCTTATGGTCATCGGTCTGTGAACTTGAAAAACATATTTAAAATTTCGCTCTTAGTGCCTTCATGCAAACACCGCACAGAACGTTTAAATAAGCGAGCATCGCAACCTCGCTATTTTTGCAATGTTTATTTCATGTTAATTGAAGTATGCAGATTTAAAAGTAGTAGGCCATTTAGCGCCTAGTTATTTGTAAAGAAAGACAAAAATACAACTCCCCAAAAAGAAAATTCTTGGTACTTACAGCCAAAAGACCCTCTGTACTGTCAGCTTGTATGAACAGACGTCAGGGGTGTAACACAAAACAATTTGAGAGAAGGGGACTTTTAGGTCAACCTGTTAGACAAACACGTAACTAGTTATAAAATAAAGAAGGGTTGGTCAAACTGTTAGCCGGAAATGTGACAGTGATGATACGGTATGTGATGTTTCAGTCTGTCTCCCGGACACGTGGCCATGACGACATGGTATGTGATGGGTCAAACTGTTACCGAAAATGTGACTGTGATGGCATGGTATGAGGCGGCTCAAACTGTTACCCGTACAAGTGACTATGATGAGTTGGTACGTGATGGCTCAAATTGTTACCTGGACACGTGACTGTGATGATATGGTATGTGATGATTCAAACTGTTAGCAGAAATGTGACTGATGATATGGTGCGTTATGGTTCAAACTGTTAGCCGGACACGTGAGTGTGATGACACGCGTATAAGTAGGAAATCCGACCTCAGGATTGGTGACATGTGTGAAAAGGGCGTGATTAATAAACAGCGCACCGGACAGGTACGTGTCTATTGGACAGACGCATGATCAGTTTTACGACTTGCTGAACAAATGACTGTTGAGGAAAAGAAGCATGATTAGCCAAGTGGATATTTTGACGTCATGAAATTGTTCAGTGGACAAGTGACTTAGTGACTAAACGGGGCGTAGGCAGTGAAGCTGTTCATTAAACAGGTACTTTTTGACCAAGTTTGTTGTGATAGTAAAACTGTCGCTTATGAATTGAAGAGTGACTAGTCAAGCTGTTCAGCGTACTGGTGACAGGCGATGGATCGGAGAGTGACTACTGAAGTCATTCACTGGACCAGTGACTATTGATGATCGGCGAGTAGTCAGTAGAACTGTTCACTGAACAGGCGGGTGGTCATAGATCGGAAGGTGATTTCTCGAAATGGCAAATGAAATGCGATTAAAAGTTGACTTACGAAAACTTTCGCGTATAATCTTCGCATGTAACACTCTACTTATGCGACGCTGTTGCACTTCTTAACCAGCATAACCCATGAAAATATTTTAAGAACACAGATTACCGAATATGGTTGCTATGTACTAGGAATAGACCGATTCCTGTGGCATTGCCGTCCAAGGCCTAGGTTTGAAGCTGCTTCATTGCTGGGATCGCAGGTTCGAATCCCGCTGATGGTATGGATATTTGTCTCTTGTGTTTGTTGTGTAGGTAGCAGTCTCTGCAAAGAGCTTGTCACTCGTTTAGATATGTCCTAACGCATGAGCGCGAGCGCGCGTTTGCTTATTGAAAGTGATCTAGAAACATTCACAATGAGGCCCGATTTGGGTTGTTGCACCACAGAAAAAAACCTAGGAATATTTATGTACAGTAGATACTCTAGGTTACTAAACTTGGTCGAACGTCAAGTTGGTCGAAGGGCTATATGCAATCAGCAGTGCTGGCAACTCAAATTATACCACGAAATTTTATATTAAAGTCTATCGCCGTTTATTGGTGTCATCCTCTAATTCCTTTCGTAACTAGTGGCTACAATACATAGTTACAAAAGAAAGAAGGATTACCGTAGTGTTGCTTGTAAGGTAATGGTACTGAACAGATAGGTAGGCCTACTACGGAAGAAGACAGGATAACGATTCAGAAAGCTGCGTAGATGGAAGAAGTGACTTTTTTTTATTATTACAGTACTATCATACCATTCTGACAGACAGACTGGGGAAACTCACAGTGATTTCTTCATGTAATGTTGCAAATTTGAAACCTTTAATGGTACACAAAGTGGCTGTCCGTTCATCAGTAGCAAATGGCGGTAGAGCAGGTTATGATCGCTGCGATTACGAGGAATTGAATTTCTCGGGGCAAGGAATACCATTCTTAAGATATTCTGAGATGTGATGCTGTAGTCTGTTAATTAGGCACCAATGTTTACAGGTATAACTTGAAGATGAGAATAAAATATTCCTTAGAAACATAGTACTTATCTACCAAACTACATCGAAACACAGTCCTCACGGCGGGGTTTTCGTATTATGTCTTACAGGGGTAAATCGCGCTCTTATGGTTAATCATTGCTATTGAATGATCATTCTAAGGTAAAGCAGAAGTTGTTTCATGTCACGTGCGGCAACAAATCGCGAGTGTTTTGTGAACCACCTACAGCAATACACTGTATCGTCTGTGCTCTAATTTTCCCACACACACATCTCTAGTTTTCTCTTAATGGTTCAGTAAGTTTGCTTCATTCACATGAATGTGTATGACAAGCAGTCACATCTCGCTTAGTGCTAAGCAAGGTGTGTACACTTGGTGTTGCATTATGAAATCATGTCACCCTCCACTGTGCCTGATTCGACACCTTGTCACTAATGATCAGCCAGTGCCTTCATCTTCCAGCTTCATGTAATCAATCTAAAAATCTGCCACGTACCTATGGAAATATTACTGGAAATTATTTTTAGATATTCTTTTGAGTATTCCCTTCAAAAAATTCAAAAGGATAACCGAACACCGGTGATTATATTTCGCAAAAGTCGGATATTTAAAACATTTCCGAAAATATGAAGCTTATTATTAAAATGAAGCTTAGTTATTAAAAATTGACCATAAAATTAATTCTATACCGAAGAAAAAACGCAACGACAAAAAGCAGAGAATCATAATGACTGCTTTACACAAAGGGGGTTTTGAGTCACACAATATCGTACCAACAAGCGTCAACTTGTCAGTATTTTCAGTTGGTGTAAGAAAGTATGGGTTGTTATTTAACTGCCACTTTTTGTACAAAAGCATGCCCTGTCATTTAACTGTCAGATATCTTACAAAAGCATGTTCTGTTATTTTGTCAGTTAGTGTACGAAAGCATGTCCTCTTACTTAACTGTCAGAGTATAAATTATTTCCTGTTGTTTAATTTTCAGTATACAACAGAAAGCGTGTTATATATCTCTCAGCATTAAAAAGAAAGACCTCTTATTTAAGCCTCATTGTACAAAAACCTGTCCTGTTATTGAATTCTGAGTACACAAAAGCATGTCCTGTAATTTAACTCTCAGTACACAAACGCAATTCCTGTAATTTAACTCTCCGTATACAAAAGCACGTCCAGTAATTTAAGTATCAGTATATAAAAGCATGTCCTGTAATTAAGTATCAGTACACAAAAGCGTGTCCATTAATTTAAGTCTCAGTATACAAAAGCAGGTACTGTAATTTTAACTACCAGTATACAAAACTATATCTTGTATTTAAGCATCAGTATACTAAAGCATGTCTTGTAATTTAAGTCTCAGTATACAAAAGCATGTCCAGTAATTTAAGTCTCTGTACACGAAAGCTTGTTCTGTAATTTTAAATCTCAGTATACACAAGCATTTCCCATAATTTAAGTCTCAGTATACAAAAGCATATTATGTAATTTAAGTATCAGAATACAAAAGCATGTCCTATAATTTAAGAATCAGTATACAAAAGCTTGTTAAGTAATTTTAAATCTCAGTAACAAAATCATTTCCTGTAATTTAAGTCTCAGTATATAAAAGCATTTCCTTTAATTTCAGTCTCAGTATACGAAAGCATGTCCTGTAATTTATGTCTCAGTATACAAAAGCATGTCCTGTAATTTTTGTCTCAGTATACAAAAGCATGTTCTGTAATTTAAGTCTCAGTACACAAAAGCATGTCTTGTAATTTTAATTCTCAGTATACAAAGGCATGTACTGTAATTTTAACTCTCACTATACAAAAGCATATCCTGTAATTTTAACTCTCATTATACAAAAGCGTATCCTGTAATTTTAACTCTCATTATACAAAAGCATCTCCTGTAATTTAAGTCTCAGCATACAAAAGCACGTTCTTTAATTTCAGTCTCAGTATACAAAGCATGCCGTGTAATTTAAGTCTCAGTGCACAAAAGCATGTCCTTTAACTTGACTGTCAGGGCCGTACACCTTGCTGTTACCAAACAATCCACTGCTATGTAAATCGGACGCAAGAATCACGTTTAACCCTTTAAACTCCGAGTTAAATCCCATCTGCCAGCTGCTGGCATTATTAGGAGCTCACCATATTTTCCACGTTAGCGGGTTAAGGGTTAAACACACTTCATAACTTTTAAATAAATTTTTATGTTATGTAATTTACTGATATTCTTCTTTTTATTTGATTTTTGTGTTAGCAAATATTTCTTAACAAGAGCTGAAAATGGCAATAGTGAAGGTGAACCTAAGTCGATATTACACTGTGCACCATGCTGTAAGATAAGCTGTGCACAGCAATGCAGTTCTAAGGATATTGTCGTCCTGTCACGTTATTATCTTCATGTCGTTACAACTGCCTTACGAGATCTCATTGAGGTACTTACAGCAGACATGTGGGGAAGTTAGTGCTTAATAAATCCTCTTTAAAATTTAAATTGAAAGTAGCACATACGTAGGTGAGCATAACATTGGTAAATGACGAATTAGAAACTGCGGTAGACTGTTTCAACCGCTTGGAACGCAGCTGCAAGAACATTTAGTGGCTACCTGCTTTGACATTAAGAAACCTGCATAGTGCCCCATATCTTACAAGTTTTACGTGTTTCTCACGACAAACAGCAAATATTTAGCTAAATATGATTAATTGGTCAACATTTGTAAAGTAGAGGCTTTATGTTGTGTGTGAATTTGGGCCTGCATTTTTAATCAATACATCCACCAACAAAAGCACTCAATATAATTCTTAGCAATTATTAGAACTCCTTCTTCTTCTTTTTTTTAGTACCGAGTTGCCATCCTCAGGGAGTTATAAAACAAAGGATTGTAAGCCTAATTTGTTAGTCTAGACTAAAGAATTGGGCTTATACTCCTTTGTTCTATAACTCCCCATGGATTGCACTTCGGTGCCAAAACAAGTAGGACTTTCGATAATTGGCATGAACTGTATTTTGTTAAGTACATTTGTCGGTGGATGTATTGGTTGTAAGAAAATACACGGTATAAATAATACAAAGTATCGGAATTCTTAAACATGATTTAGACGAATTTTAGTTTGCACGTCGCTAAGGCGCTTTACCGAGGGCCCCTAAAAAACTATGACTCGTCTGAATGAGAGTAAGTTGAACCGAGGACTTAGAGAATATGAGTGTTAATGACCACATCGTCACACTCAGTTCTTCATTTTACAGCTACCTATATGGCCAGTGGCGTTCTGGTAGGTAACATTTATTTGCAGTGATGCACGTTGCGCCTTGCCTGATCATCCCCTTTAAACAGCGGCTGTGGAGTCTCAGCTTGAAGCTTGTGCGGCTGTATTGAGCGTATAGCTGCTGCTGCTGCTGCTGTAGCTTCCCCCTGGCAGCCCTACAATCCGCACAGCAGCTCTCCGTGCTGCACAGTTCGCGGTAGTTCATTCCATACCTGACGGACAGAAGCTACAGATAACTCAGTTTTAATTGACATCAAGTGCTTTTCGGGTTTTATGAAGGCGTCGGTGGTGAGCGGTCTGCTTCACGCCAAGGCTGCTTTACCCCTTGAGGAAAGTGCCGCCCCGGGGATCTGGGAAGATATGCAGAAGACAGAAATTTCTGTCTCTACTGGAAATGAAACTCTGATTCCTCGATCTCTTAAACCTTAACTTCCCGACTTAGCTGTAGTCAAAAAGATGTGTCTGCGGCTTGGCCACGAATGAGGGTCTCAGACTTCTATGCGGGACGCCAGTCACAGAACTGCACATTTTATGGTTTCGCTTGTTTCCTCCGCCTCTAACAGCCAGCATGAAGGTGCGTGCAGGCATCATTCAGTAATCTCAGACGCCCGAACTTCAATGCATCCATCGCTTCTGTACAATCCGTGTACAGCGCTGTTCGGGTGTGTGAAACCTTTCACACTAGCTCGAGCACGTTTAGTTTGAATAGAACTGAAAAATTTAAGCACATATTTGAAGAAAAAAGATGTATAAAACTTCAAATTTCCTCCTTCTTCTTCTTCTTCTTCTTCTTCTTCTTCTTCTTCTTCTTCTTCTTCTTCTTCTTCTTCTTCTTCTTCTTCTTCTTCTTCTCCTTCTTCTTC
>Ga0268261_10001228_pt1 | contig 17341 bp, 12 predicted proteins | sample TergutNc150P1_FD_190353 | JGI IMG/M metagenome (GOLD analysis project Ga0268261, IMG submission 190353) | Nasutitermes corniger P1 segment gut microbial community from laboratory colony in Florida, USA - Nc150 P1 (SPAdes) (version 2) | ecosystem: Host-associated > Arthropoda: Insects >...
CCGCCATATTTGCACATGACTATGTCATCACGCCTTGCCAGCTAAACGCCAACTCAGCTACTACAACCAGTCAGTAAGCGCGCGACCTTCAACACAATCCTACACATAAGTTGCGCCATATTTGAACATGACTATGATGTCATCACGCCTTCCCAGCTAAACGCAAACTCACCCACTACGAGTCAGTAAGCGCGCGACCTTCAACACAATCACATCAACGCTGCTGCTGCTGCTGCTGCACCGGCGCCATCTTTAATCTACCAGACTACACGGCGGCATCACGGTAACTTACACCTATATTATTAAAACCCATCCTTTCCCCACACACGCGTGAAGCCTTACCTCCACGCCCCCATAAACCAATCAACCTAAAGAACGAGTTCACTTGCACCGGCGCCATCTTTAACCTACCAGATTAAACGGCCGCATCACCGTAACCTAGATTATTACAACCCATCCTTTCCCCACACACGCGTGGAGCCTTACCTCCACGTCCCCATACACCAATCTACCTAAAGAACGAGTTCACTTGCACCGGCGCCATCTTTCATCTACCAGACTACACGGCCGCATCACGGTAACCTAGATTATTACAATCCATCCTTTACCCACACGCGTGGAGCCTTACTTCCACGCCCCCTTACACCAATCAACCTAAACAACATCTTCACTTCCACCGGCGCCATCTTTCATCTACCAAACTACACGGTCGCACGCACAGACCCCTTGCGTCCCTCTTGGCCTTTCGACTTTCAAACCCCACACACACCACCACCACCACCAACCGATCCCCCACACAGGGGGCCACCACAACCTCCACCGCCACCCATACTCCACCCTGACAAAATACCCACTAAAAAGTCGAAAGCCCAAGACCGACGCTAGGGGCCTGTTAACTACTGTCCTGATAAAGTTTATATATGCAGTTTTATGTTGAGTAGAAGCTTATGGGTGTTCAGTTCGTCACACGCAGCGTATGTATGCGTATGATGAAATTAAGGCTATCACAGCAATTAACGATATTGAATTTGAATTGAAATAGATACGATTTCGACAGAGATTCGACTTTCGACTGCCTGAATTCACGTATTTATTGCTCTTATTAGTGCATTTTGGGTTTACTGAACTTTTGACGTATTCATTAGCAAACTGGGGTTCATTTTATTGATTATTAAAAGTCATCAGTGTAATGTCCATGAAATTTCAAGAATAAATTTGATAGTGTCCATCTCTAGCTATAGTTTCCACAGCAGGCTGACTATTACACAGTAGCCTTCCAGTGACACTGAAAATACGATTAGTGATTATTCGTAATGTTGAATGTTCCCGGAAACGTCGAGACTGTAATATGGACGAAAGCGTAGGTTTATCTGGCTCCCGTTAATGCGTGATACGTTCTGTTGCCATTCATTGTACCAACAACTCCGGCTGCTACGTAACGTCAGAGTAATGAATATTCCTGAACGTGCGTGTGCTTTAGTAAATATAGTTACTTTCTGGCTGCTCGCAAGTCGAAATTTACCCAGTCGGAACGTACGTACAGTAAAGTATGTGTGTTACGTACACTAGCAAGTCCAGTTAATTGTCGAACTGCACTTCATCTGGGTCCCTGATTGGGCGCAGCACCCCCTCCCCCTGTTTTCTCCGTGTCTTCCTCTTCCATCTCCGAATTCAAATTGTATTCTTTTGGTGGCGGGCAGATCTCCCCCATGAGGTGCACATCTGATGGTAGAGGGTATATTTATATAGTAAATTCTCTGCCTCATTCTGTTCATACCACTTGCCACAAGAAGTGTCAAGTAAAAGTAGCAGTCACTGCTGTGGTTTGAGGGTTCTCTCCACACCACTGGAACGATAAATAGCATTGCCATTCCTTTATAATTTGTCCAGCCTCCAAGACATATTACACACGATTTGCACAAAATGTGCGGCGCCCATTTCTTGTCTTGCTCACCCAGTTTACACCCAAAGTACAGATGGTAGGCTTTCTTGATCAGAGGCGTTATAAAACGCCTCTATGACACTAGGGTCACTTCCCCACACACGTAACAGAATAGGTCCACACCGTCCACACAAGAGCGAAACATCCTGTCCTATAACTGCACTTCTACAGACTGAAACTGAGGCTCTGTCTGGCGGCTAATGCAATGACCTTATCATGTGAACTTACTCTAGTCACAGCTTTAGTCCCCCGTGACTGATGACTTTATCACGTACACTAATCACAACGTTAGTCACCCGTGTTAGTCATTTACGACTCAAATCCTAATTTGAAATCGGAACACACGGTACATGAACGCAGCCTCCTGTATCTTAGAAGCAAGAGCTAAACAAGGGTTATTAATATTATTCGTGTTCGCAACTCACAAAATAGCCATAAAAGACTTATTTCATCAATGCTAGTTTTTGGCTGTAGGTCAGTGTTTTTATTACCTAACTGACATTTGTAACGGTCACGGAATGTGCACGCTGTCAGTAGGAGCTTATAATTCCTATTAACTTAACCTGACAGTGGCTAATACAGGAGCGCACAAGTCCTGGGGTCTAGATCCTCACGGTGACTGGATTGTGCGCAGTGGCACCTGATATTAGTTCGTCTTCACTATGGAACTTTATGTCAACCTTCTGGCGCCTAGAATTTTGAGGTGTCTCTCAGATTTTTGGAAACTGTGTGCACCCCTTGGTTTATTTTAACAAACGTTCATATTTTGAGGTTGACAGGTCCGAAGTGAGTTTTAAAAACAACTAACCAGTGCCCCAAATAAAATTACTTGGCCATCCCTGTTTTAATGTAATGTATTATCTTATATTTAAACGGCGGCATACAGTGATGTCATGCCCTGTAGCGTACTAATACCGTCCTCAGAGTTATGAAATAGAGTTATCTGCCCTTGGCCGACAGATAGAATGAAGCTGGGACAGAGAGGGTATCGTCTTAGGGCTGTGCACTGGGCCTTCAACTAGAAGGTACACGAGGTCCTTTTAGACAGCATGGCCTACAGTGGCGTACCTTGCAGTAGCACTGCAAGGAAAAGTATTTCAGACTTTCACTGTGCTGAATAAAGCGAACTCGTAATAGTGAGTACAGAATTTCCGTTTTTTCCGTGTCGTTTCGTTGAATCCTTTTTATTACGTAGTTGCTTTCGATTAATGTCTTTTATTGGCAAATTTGCATTCAAAGTTTTGGGGGAAATAATTTTCGTGTCTGAATCTCCATTATATGTCACAGATTTGTGGTCAGTGAAGTCCAAAATCAGACGGACGACTGGCAACATATGAGAGCCGAGGTTGATGTAACGGTGACTGCAGCTTGGTAGATGGGTACTGCCTGTCGGAGAAACGTACTGCCACCTTGGCTAGGATAGTGCCCTGAAGATGGTGACAACAGTTTCTTCAGAAACGTAACATTATGCCAAACTACAAAGCACAGTTCAAAACTGAACTTCTTACGAAAGGCTGAACTTGTTGCTGGGATGACAGAGAAAAGCAGTACATAGTTTCAGGTTCCTTGGAGATCTCTACACGAGCGTTTCCTTGGAAGATTTACGGTATATGAGTACATGATTACAGGTAGGGCACATGAGACCTGTTAGGGTATTACATTGTAAGCGTGGGACATAAATAAAACTGGCTCAGAAATGTTTTCTTAGTAGTGTAGAGGCTTAGAATTCAGATATTCAGGAGTCACTGTAATTATAGCAATATACTATAGCTATATACTCTGGATTCGCACGCCACTAAAGCAAGAGAAAAAGCCGAAGGCCCAATATATTAACTGCAACACCATTCACAAGACATCAAGTCGATGTCATTGTGCATAAAATTTGTAAGTCCCTAAGTACTGTAATCCTTGTTAGGACATAGCTATCTCTGAATTGTTAACAGCGGCTTGCTAATGAATAGTTGCCCATATTTTAGAGGCAATATATTACACAGTAGACTCTTGGTTTTCTCTTATATATGCTCCACCCTTAACTGAGGCAGTCGTACTCGTATTCAAAAGCCTCCCCCTACCCTACCCATCCCCTATGAAGTTATCTCAGATACATACTACAGACAATGTTCCACCCTCTCCCCAAACTCCTCAACCTCTTAACACCATCTTCTGATATCTACTAGAAACATTAACCTTCCAATGAAAGGCATGAATGTCTCTCTTAAATAAAGACGTTTTCAAATTGTCTCCGAGATTCTCTGAGTCTCGGTTCCTTCGTATTTCACACTGCAGAACATTGTTTATGTTCTGCTTGTGCAGAAGGGATTATTTTGAGGAATAATGGGGGAAGGTTGGATACATTACAAATTTTATCAATTGAATCATTCGTATCAGGTAGGCCACGCCAGGCTACTGGCGCCATAATCCCATAGCCTTTATATTCATTTCTCGTGGCTCAGTTATTCACAAAGTTTGAGGATAGAAAGCTGTAAGGTTATGTGGTTGAAGTGTCTTCCACGTTAAACACTGACTTCAGGAGAAGAGACACGTGCCGTCAACATTGTTATACAATACCTGAAGGAACAAGTTAAGCTTATCTTTCTGTAACAAGTTTAGTTTAATTAAATAATTGTATGGCCTGTTCGTAAGCAGATCTGGTCTCTTTTGACGGACATTACACCGTTGTGCTTCCAACGATGATAAAATAATCAGTTTTAGAAGGTGATATAAACTTTACGTTTTCTGAACCGTGCATTATGGTACACAGTGTAATGAGAACCAAAAAAATGCACATATTTTACGTTTATGATTTAATGTAATTATATTGTCTTCGACGTGTTCGAAACATGTCGAAGGCAATATAATTAAATTAAATCATTAATGTCAAAAGTGTGTATTTTTTGTTCTTAATACATACGGTGATATAACGGGTTATTTGGAGATCTGGTCTGCCTTTATCGTGCCACAGAGAAATATCATTTGGTGACATAATAAAGCCACTGCGATAGTATTGCACGTTTGAAAAAGACTAGAAAATAACAGACTTCTTGCAGTGTTAGAACAAACCCTGTGTTCCAATCTATGACAATTTAATCTTCTTTTACTTGTTACGGCTTAAGCTATCCCTTGATTGGCCTGGAGATTTGCTTAGGGCTCCAGGAGCTCGAGTCTCCCAGAATTTCTGGACAATGGGCTCAAGAAGGTGGCAAGGTTGTCAGCCCTACGAACCGGCTGCTTTAACCCCCCCAGAAGATACCGCTGATACCCATTTTGTTAGAGGATGAATTGACTTTTAGTGCCATGATGTGGCCACAAGAATGAAGTTAATAAAAATCCCAGTGACCCCATCGGGAATTGAACCCGAAACCTTCCTGCTTGTAGCTTAGTGCCTCAACCGACTGCACCACCGCTAAACGACTGTAGCTGCCTCAGAGTCCACTTTCCACCTTTCCTTGGCCCTCGTCTACTTCTCCACTATCATCTGAGCTATGTGTACTCATCCTATTTCCACTTCTCCGTACTTGTAGGGACCTCTTCACCTATATGATCGCTTGAAGCTGCCAAATTATTTCAGCGTTTAGTTTTGACGGCATGCGTACCTGTATCAAGCTGATACAATTTTCTTCTGTACACCTTTTTTCAGGTACTGTTACCATTGGTTGAACCATTAATTTCAAAGTTTCAAACATAGTACTGTATAACTGATGACATTATTTCAGTGTAATATCTGTGCATTGTTCAGCTTGAGATGATTAATTTTGATTCGTGATTTAATAATTTTACTGAAGATAAAAATCGAGAACGTAAAAGCTTTACACGGAATTCGAGTAAAAATATCCGTTTGGCAACTGTCACAGCCATCTAACTGAATTTTGTAAATCAATTTCTTCATGGTCAGGAATCTAAAAAATTAATAATAAGCGGATAGCACCTCCGGAGATTGGAGGACATGTGACTAAAAAATAGCTTGTGGGATATAAAGCTGCTTCGTATTCCGACCTATTACAGGCATGGGTGATGTCTCTTATAACGAAGAAATTACCGACGACCGAGTTATGACAGCTTAAATTGCAGCTGATGGAAGCAAGTTCCACTGCCGAAAGCGCGACGGATCACATCATTCCATGTAGTTTATTTTTGATAATTATTTAATTGTGCACACCTGTGTTGTCCTGTATAGCCAGTAGTTTCTAGAGTTTTTGTATGCTTTTTTCTGGGTAATTCCCCGGCGTCTGAATTTTATATGGCGACGTTTCGGAACACTGTCTCTTCCATCTTCATAGGCGGATAGCTATGAAGGATGACTAGGTTTGAGAATTTTGGAGTATTTATACGGGAAAAGGTTTGCCTCGAAAATAGCCTGAGCCACTAGGAAGGAGGGTGACCCTGTCATCTTACTTCCTATATTCCAAAATTCTCAAGCTTGGTCATTCTTCATACATATCCTCCTATGAAGATGGAGCAGTCAGAGTGTTTCAAAACGTCGGCATATAAATTCATACGCCGGGGAATTACCCAGACGAAAGCATACAAATTCAGAACACGGCGACGGTTTGAAATCAAGAAGTTTCTAGAGTTGCCTCCAGTTATATCTTCCACAAAGAGCCGTTAATATCTAATTAGCCTAGACGATCAGCAGATCCAGATAGTTAGACATATGCAGTGGGTGTGTTTATGAAGCGGTGCTAGCTGACTGTCCGGTCGGTAACGTGTATGTCATTGCCCTGCACAACACAATAAATTACAAATTAATTTCGAATCAGTTAAGCATGCCAGATATGTTTAGAACGATCATATCCATTTTCATACGCAAGCCGTTATAGTTTGCACATTACTGCAAAGGATCTTAGCGCGAAATGTATCGTTATGTAGACACACCTTGTTTTCCTCAAGAAACTTTTTGTTATGTTCCGACCCTCCCTTAAGTAAGAATTACCCAGAAGAAAACACACACTCCGAACACGGCGACGGTTTGAATTCAAGAAGTTTCTAGAGTTGCCTCCAGTTATATTTGCCACAAACAGCCGTTAATATCTAATTAGCGTAGACGATCAGCAGATCCAAATAGTTAGACATATGCAGTGGGTCCGATCAAATACGCTGTTTCCTACTTAACGCAATTTTATATGAAGTCAAAACTGATTGAGCGTTTATAAACACGGGCCGGAATTTTACCTGCTGGAACGAAAGTGCAACGAGACGACGGTAGGGGAAGAATGCTGCATTAAATTAGCGTATAATATATAAGCTAGTGTAATTGTTAATTATATTTTTATTTTCATACAGACTTGCTATTTTTTGATTATACTAGTGGTAGTAGTAGTAGTGGTAGTAGTAGTAGCTGTTGTTATCGTTACAGTTATTTTCTCTCTTCTGTAAGTTGTGGATCGGGGTTCATTAGACTACGTGTTCAATGCTTTATGACGATTGACGTACGTAGTGAATTTTGTGTAAAAGATTTGTCACAAAGACCGTGTATATAGCATGTTTAAGGACAAGGTGTAAAATTGTCCCCTTAACCGATCTGAATAAATATTGACACAATGACACAAGTGAAACATACGTGAAAGTAAATAAGTGTAAATAACAGCAGTAAAAATTTCGTAAAAAAATCGAAAGTGGGTGTGTTAATTACAGCAGAATGTGCTTCGTTCGTATGTGTTTATATTTCTTGTACATAGTCAAGTAGGCTAGCGTATAATTCCTAATTTGTTGGACTAGGGGTTTAGGGTGGGAGGTGCAGTGAGCAAACACTTAGCTCTACGTCGGTGGATGATAACGGTGATTGGTTCAAATTTTTAGAGTATATTACAGATACGCAGTGGGGTGTGCGCCTGGGGTGAATACTGATAAATCGGAGACATTGTGAATGGATAACTTGGAGTCTGCGGTAGTTGTAAGAGCATGTGGATCTCCAGACAGGGGCTTCGTATATAAGAATGGTTTGTGTTTTGTGTTTATATGTTGCTGAGGATTTGAATAAGTATTTCAGAATGTATGTGTATCTATCTGAAGTAAGAAAGAAATAAAGTAAGGATCGTGAAAAAGTGAGTGAGAAAGGAAGGACGAATGAAAGCGAAGGCAAGTGGGGAAGATCAAAGGTGTGAGATAAAGCAAAATTAAGAAGGAATAAACGGTACAAGTGAAAGAAACCGATGAAGGAAGTGAAGAGAAAAGAGGAAAAGAGAAGAGAAGAAAAAAGAAAAGGCATTGCAAGAAAAGTCGTCTCTGCGTGGAACATTCTGTGTAGACCTACGTGTACTTACGTTATCGGATTGTTAACACTTGCAATTCGGGCGAGTGTAATTAACGCACCTCCGACAGAACACTCATGTTCCATAATGGAACACGAGAGCTTTCAAGTAAAGGACAAGTCTTTCTAATGGGCGAGCCACTTGTCTTTGTACAAGCGACCTACAATATAATATCCCTGAGCAGCCATGAGAGCAGATTGGGTCAGTTTCATATCCGTAATTCGAAGGCACTGAGTTATATAAACTTATCAGATTGGCTCCCCGAAAAGCTGCACTGATCTGGGCCTTTGGATGTCTCTTGCATTCTTAATGAACAGCATCGTGGGCTAGCGTGGCGGGAACTTGCTGGTACAACGTTAACCCTGGTTGATGAGGAGGAGGAACACTAGTCCACCCTGAGCCAAACCCACCCGCTCTGCACGTAACGTCGGTACGTGGAGGAAGGAGGAGACGGTCTCAACAGGGGAACTGGGACGTTGAGAATGGCCAGCCTGTAGAGGAGACACGCTACCAGTACAGTGTCAAGCCTTCGCCAGAGCAAGGAAAGCCGCAATTGATACGTTCTTCTCGTCAAAGGTCCTGCCGACTTCTTCCCCGAGGCAACAGCTGTAGCGCAGCGCTGTTTGGTTTGGAACCCGAGCCTATCATCACGCAGCAGCCCGCGCCCGCTTACTTTGCTTAATGTCCTTATCAAACAGCCTCCAAGTCGTGCCAAGCTAACGTATGTGCCATTAGGACAAATGCATCGTGGGTTTCTTTCCTGGTTTATGTGTGGGCATCAAGCGCGCGTCCTCTTGTTGATGGTTAATAGTTGCTGGGGACGACCAGATTAAGTAATATCCCTCGCTTGGGCTGATGTCTCAGGGCCCTGTTCCATTTTAACGTTTAGGCGTGAGGGCCTTGCCAACCTTGACACCAGTCATGGCCGCTTCGACGTCAGCGGGGTGGCTGACTTCGGACTACTTAAACGAGTACACTTGAATTCTCGCATCGCCTCTTCAACCATCTCAGATACTGCAGGAACCGACGGGTCTTTTAGTGGCTGAACCTCAGCCTCAAGGCTGTGTAGCCAGAACCTCTGACTTCTCAGAATCTAGGAGAGCCAGTCCTCCCGGCACTTGCTTAAATATTTTGTAGTTCATTATTTCACAAGTTTGTAATCTGGATGTTAATTCCAGATAAAAAATTCATGCAGTAGATGACAGTTAAAAGGAACTGTGAATTCCATAAATTCTTACTAATACTGCAGGCTTTCCCACGTCGATAAATGAGCATAATTCTCATAATGTTTCACAAAAATTGTTGTTTGTTAATATTTTATGTTACGTATGCTTACAAATAATAGACTTCTTGTGTACGTTTTTGTTTTTGATAGCCCAGATAACACTCTTATTGCTTCATTTATTTTGATGTGGTTTATTTCATTTATTACTCATATGTTCATACATTTCTGCCCTCCATGTGTCCATTCTTTCTTTCTTTCTTTCTTTCTTTCTTTCTTTACCTCTTTTCTTCCTTTCTTTCCTTCTTCTTTTATATCTTTCCATCCCTCCCAACATTATGATTTTTTCCTTGGTTTATTTGCGCCACAAAGACAGTTGTGCTGCTGTGTTCTGTGATATAGCGACCCACTCTTCTCCTTACAGACAGCAAAGAGAGCGTTTTTCCATGTTGTATTTGCCATATCGTAAATAGCCAGTAGCGCTGGCTTTACATTTCTTATATGCACTTCTATTGGTGTAAAGTAAATTATAGGAGGTGGTTCGACATTAAATGGCCCGAGGACAGAGGTTGAGGTAACACAAAAGCACGAGACCAAGACTCCGCAAATATTGCCCACAGAGGAAACAAGGAGGAACGAGTCGTTTTGTACTCGGGCAGGTGGCCTGAACAGGTTATCGTTAGTGAAGTAAATTGTGGGGTCTTGTGGGAGGCCAGGTTCTACTGCAGTTGATCTCTGCGCGGTGACCAAGCAATAAGAAAAGTAAATAAACCGGTGTTGGGCAACCGAAAGTGCTCCACTCATTGATATAACCAGGTATATCTTTTACCAACGGCACAAACTAGTGACTAACGAGGTAGTCTGTCTGTTCGTACTGTTTCATCTCCGAAGGATGTGGAGGAGTTTCGACGAAATTTCGTACTTGCGTCCACAACAAAAATTATCGGGGAATTTAGTTTTAGTTCATGGATATTTGACATCACTAATTTGCATTAATATAAGTCGGCCCGGGTGTGGTTTCTAGAACAACCTGTAAAGAAGCTGCATGTCACGAATGCACACCCAGAGCGTCGCTGTTATAGGAACCTCTTCTGTAAAGAAACTGAAGTATAGGCTACTTTCGTAAGGAGTAAGAAGTATTTATAATTTGTGTGTATGTTGTACTATGTGGATAGGGGGATGCGTTTCGGCGCCCCTTTTTAGTGTTGATGAATATGCTTTGGCGTCTCATAAAAAATTTGGGTGTCCATTTTATCATGTCCCTGATCATAGCGGCTATCGTGGGAGTTTTATCGTATTAGAAGCATATAAGTAGTAAGCCGTTCCCTTTGCCGGCCACGCCCACCTGCGCTGTGATTGGCTGAAACTTAACCTTCTCCTCCCTCCCCTGCGCTGTGATTGGTTGAAACCTAACCCTCACCTCCTTCCCCCCAGCGCTGTAATTGGTGAAACCTATAGTTGCCCCGCCCCCACTGCGACGAGATTGGTTGAAACATTTACAGGCCCCGCACCACGTGACATGATTCTCGAAACCTATACCGACCCCTCCCCTAAACACCAGGCGGTGGTCACATGATGTAAACAAAAGATGGCGGAAGGGTGATTGATCTTTCCGTTTAACTTAACTTTAAATTATTATTTTGAAACTTTGTCATTGCCACGTGATGTAAACAAGGACGCCATTTTGAATTCTTGGGAATATGGCTGACACGCGCGGTAATTTTAAACATTGTTATTATATTGAATAATTATTATTGTCACGTAATGTAAAAAAAAGATGGAGGGGTCAATGACCTTTCCACTAAACCAAACGTTAACTTGTTATTATTTTGAAACCTAACAATGACCTTGTTATGTTTGCCGGATATAAACAATCACTCCTTACAGCTTGTCGCCAACGCCATTTTGAATTTGATGTAATATGGCTGCTAGAGCGGTAATTTAAACTTTGTTATTATTTTGGAATTTGGCGCCAACGCCATTTTGAATTTTTGGCAATATGGCGGTTATAGCGGTAATTTTAAAGTTACCTTTAACTTATTATTTTGCAACTTAACATATTGCCTAGTTACGGTTGCCGGTTGTAAACAAATGAGCCATTTTGATTTTGAGACAATATGGCGGAAACGCGCGCTATTTAAAAGTAACTTTAACATTAATATTGTAATAAGCCGGCCATTTTAAAATATGGTGGACTAGCTCGCTATTTAAACCTAACTTTAAATTTGTTATTTTCATAAGGAGCCATTTTTAAATATGGTGGACTTGTGCGCTAACTTCAATTTGTTACTAACCTCCACTTTAAATTGTACAGCTAACTTAACTTTTTGCGCTAGTTTTAAAATTTTATTTTAAAAACTTAAGGTTCGAAGGAAAGGAATGAGGTTCCCGCCCCGAGGCATCGTAAAAACGATCCCATCTTAGGTTATTGTGATGAGGATAATAAATAAATAAACAATTTTTTACAAATATACACAGTTGAAATTTGTGGCTAGTAGTTAATTGAGTGAGGTATCTTTTTCTTGTAGACGAGTAGCCTGCACTTTGTAGACCCTGCGCCACAGTTGTGAGTCTAATGCGAATGGTTTGTATGCCCCTGAGGTTAAAAGTCATTAGCGTAATGGGAATTGTTTGTTTACCCCAAGTCATTAGCCTAATGGAAAAAGACGGTATACCTCCAGGCCAAAGCCATTAGCTTGCCACGTTAGAAGTGTTACGACTTGCTGGCGTCAGCAGGAATGCAAGTTAGATAAAATCATTTAACGATTCTAGGAAAAATCCATTAAGATAACAATCAGGCGACATACCTTAAAAGCCTTTAAGGGGATACTTAAGAGATCAAGAAGGTGACGATTCTAGGAAAAATCCATTAAGAAGACAAACAGGTCGCAGCATGTTCAGAGGGTAGCACAATATATTCGGGCATTTTAGCTGTAGTGGAATATTCTGCATCGTACGTTGGGAAAGTACAGAGGTTAGTATGCTACGACAGTATATACTTGTATTTACCAACTCTATTTGTACCGGCAGCCAGCAGCTACAGCTACAACTGTTATAGCCAGCATTCTGCAATTGCATCTATTTCAAGTAAGTGGTACAGTTGCAATCCACATATAGAAGATGTTTCTGAATAGGGCAATGGCTATCCCTACTGCTCTAAATAGAGATGAGGAGGAGATAGCTTCCTCTAGCAGAAGCAGTCTAGTATCGGAGACAACTGAACAACTAACTTTCATGATTTTGGATGAGACCTCAAAATCTTTTCGAAAACTTAACGCGACAGGGCGTAGTTTGCTTATAAAGTTGAAGTCTCCGGGTGAAGAGCAAGGACCTAGGTTTATCTCAAGGAATGTATTACAGCACTTACGAATTACCTAGTAGATAAAGTGCTAGATAGAGATTTGGTGGGTTTGAGAATCCGCAAATACTGAGAATGTGCAGAATAAGGTGGTTGGCTTTAGTTTGCGACGAAGTGATCAGTTTAAGCCTGACGTGGCTTGGTCTGTACTCGGAAAGGTCATACAAAATAATGCTAGGTTTGCTCTGGCAGACCGTCTTGAAGTGCATTTGGAACATGTTAGGATGCCTGTCGGAAACGGTGGAGTTAAGAGAAAGGGCGGTCTTTGGATTATTGAGTGCGATTAAAAACAGTATTTTTAGTGTAAAGGAGGTCGTTAAGTGTTTGGCTTATGCACTAATTATTGCTATGCCTCGGGTAAATGGTGACCCAAAGTACATGTCATATAGACGTCTATGGACTACATAAACCTGTTGAAGAACTCTTAAAAGCTTCCGGTGTCGATTTATCCAATGGCGGGGATCTTGAAGAACTTCGACAGTTTCAACAGTACCTTTCGGATTACAAATTTGTTTTTGATGTTTTGTACCATGATAGGGCCATGTTTAGCGGAAATTCCCTTTCGGCTAAGAAATTTTACCTCCCATATGATCGGGAATCTGAGCACTATGATGTAATTACCAATCTGAAGGGTGCAATGGCGAAAAGATAATACGTGACGCTTGTGTTGCGTTAAACGACCATACACAAAAATGTGACAAAGTTTGCTCCCTTTGCACTGCTACACCACCCTGTACTAAATACAAGTCCAAGTATTGTGGTACATGTAACAGGTATTTTCTCAGTGAGAAGTGTTTCCAGAATCATCTAATTCTCAAAGTGAAAGGCAAGCTGGTCTGTCAGTGGAAACAAGTATGCAGGAATTGTTCTTATTTCGTATCTTCTGATTCAAAACATGAATGCTTTAAGAAATTTTACACATTTTGTAATAAGAAACAAACCTCACGTCATTTATGCTACGTGGCTCCACTGAAACCTAGCAAACTATCAAACAAATATATGTACGTTTTCTTTGTTACGGAGTGCACACAAGACCTTGAAAAGCGCGATGGTTCTTTTGAGCTTGTTCCAAACCTCATATTGCTCAGCAGATGTGTTGTAAATCTGAAGCCGTGGAAGATGTTAATGTCGATTGCGAACAGTGTGGAAGGCGTGTCCACTCGTTCTGGCAAGACCCCGTAGGCAAATTTATCGATTATCTTAGGTTATCCAGGCCATTCGCTGACAAGATTTGTCATTTCACACAACTCTCGTGGATACGACGCACAGTTTCTTCTGAGAAGGTTTTTGGAACTTAGATGGGAGCCGAAATTTATAATAGACGGTAGCAAAATTCTTAGTATAATTGTACAAAATTTTCATTTTCTGGATTCGTTGAATTATTTGCCTATGAGTTTATGAGCATGCCCAAATCATTTGACCTAACATTCAGGAAGGGTACTAACCCCACTTCTTCAATACGGCCAGCAATCTAAATTATGAGGACTCTTATCCCTCTCCCGAATTTAACGGGGAGGACTTTATGTCCGTTGATGAGCGCGCCAAATTATTGGAATGGTACCACGTATAAACAAGTTAGGTATTCTGCAACAAGGACGATTTGCTGGCCTATTGCGTGGACGAGCTTAATGTTTTGAGGCAGGCATGCTGCGCGTTTAGAAATTTGTTTTTGAAATTGGTTAAGATGGACCCCCTTAGGGAAGGGATAACTATATTGTCCATTAGCAATTAGGTGTTCCAGACCATGTTCCTGAAATCGGACACTGTAGATATTATCCCGAGAGGGGGTTAACGTATGGGGGATCGTCAGTCTATTTAGGATCTTCAATGGCTGGCGTATATTGGGCCGACTCGACACATTGTTCAGCCCGGTAATGGGAGGGAATTCCATTTGGCTGGGTACCTAATGTAAACGTTGATGGTATTGTCAAGTCACTAACGAAGTCTTTGAATATTTAGGCTGTTTTTGACATGGGTGTCTTCGCATTCTCAATCGACATAAACCCATTGGCAACACTGACGAAACATTGCAGAACAGGTGTGAGGAAACAATTTCGAGATTGCAAAAAATCAAAGACGCTGGTTAAAATGTTGTTTCGATCTGGGGGTGTGAGTTTAGAATACTCTTGCTTGATACTCCTGGCCTTAAAAATGAACTTTTCTCGCACCCCTATGTCAAGAACTCTAATTAATATTCGTAATGCCTTGTACGAGGGCCGAACCGAGGCTACTAATACATACTACAGAGTTGAAGAAGGGGAAAAGATCCATTATGTTGATGTCATCAGTGTGTACCCCTACATTTCTAAATATGGTAAATTTCCTGCAGGCCACCCGAAAGTGTACGTGGGTGCAGACTGTCCCAATAACTGTTTGGATAGGGAGGGTATTGTGAAATTTAATGTTCTACCTCATAGAAAAGTATCATCCAGTAATTCCGTGCAAAAGCAACTCCAAACGGATGTTCCCCTATTGTTCAGTTTGTGCCGACACTATGAACCTGGACGATTTACACACTCTGATGAGGAGCGGTGTATAGTCGGAACATGGATAGTGGATGAGGTCCGCAAGGCCGTAGATATGGGTTATGGCTTGGTGTAAGTGTTTGAATTTTTGAAGTATGAGGCAATGTGCTTTGACAAAGACACCAATTCAGGAGGTCTTTTCGCAGTGTACATGAACATGTTCCTGATATTCAAACAAGGATCATACGGATACACATCCTGGCTTCAGAGTGAAGACATGGACAAGTACATTGAAGGCTACCGGCTCGCAGAGGGAATTGCTCTAGACAAGGCATCAATTTCCAAAAATGCAGGGCAACGTACATTGGCGAAGCTAAAATTGAATTCACTGTGAGGCAAATGGGCACAGAACCAAAACGAGACCCAGACTATAATTGTCAACTTGGGAAAGAGTTTTACGAGCTTTTAACAAGTCCAGGTACTGAGGATACATACCTCATGCTCTCGAAAGAAGAGGTGGCATAGGTCTCGTGGAAATATTCCGAGGACCATGTCGCCTCGGGGAAGAATGTTAACGTAGCAGTTGCCGCTTACGTAACAACCCAATCTCGGCTGAAACTTTACGAGTATATGAACAAGTTGCGGCAGTCTGTTCTTTACTGTGATACAGACTCTGTGTTCTACATTCAGAAGGTAGATGAACCCCCAAAAAGACAACAGAGCAATATCTGGTCGACCTCACAAATGAGATGGAGTAGTTTGGCTCTGGCTCCTTCATAGATAAATTTGTTTCTGGCTGCCCGAAAAACTATGCACATCCGGAAGTTTGCCCCTCGACCAGTAAACGTACAACTAAATATAAAGTAAAGGGTATAACTTTCAACTATGGGAATTCAAAAGTTGTAAATTTTACTTCTCTGAGAGATGTGATCCTGGAAGACGCGTCAGCTGTGCATGTTTACAATTCTAAGAAGATCAAGAGGAAACATGGTGACATAGTAGTGTCAGAGCTCGAGAACAAGGAGTACAAAGTCGTCTTTAAGAAGCGCCGGATTATGGACAACTTTCACTACCTTCCATATGGATATTAGTAATTTATTGATTTATTCATTTTCTTATTTATTTATTGTTTGTTTATTTATTTGTTTATTTATGTATAAATAGAGGTGATCTTACACATCACAATTCACTTCATAGTATGACGTAGCTGCAACATCCAATTACACTAATTGTTGCAAGTTGTGGTTAATCAACATTTGTAATTAGACTGTTAGAGTGCGGGGAGCAGATTTGTTACTTGTTTCAAAATATTGTGTGGTGTCACAGTGAAAATAACGCCCCGCATCATTTCAAAGACGTGACATTTTTAAAGGCGTACCGGACTTTTAAAACCCTGAAAACGTACTGTAATGTCCTAATTTGGAGGGTACTAGGTTTTACTAGTGGGACAAATATACAAGTAGCGTGAGAGGTTCGTGACGCTGATATCCTGATAAACGTTAGAAAACTGCCACCAGTCAGTAAATACTGACAGTGCGCTATAAGTGTGTAGTACCGAAGACAAGTAACTGACCAAAATCACCCTTGACTATAGATAGTCTATATATTGTAAATCAATGATGATAATGTTATAATAGATATGAAGGGGATGATGAATTATACAGCAAGAAAGATAAAATGATTATCTTGCTCTTGTATAAACCCAATAAATATGAATTTAGAATTTAGTTCAGATCGTCCGAATTATATTACGAAAATGTACTCGAATTATTTTGGAATACAGAAAATTAAGTCAGTCAATTCGGCTTACCTTGTAGTATGAAGAAACGATGACACATCGTAATCAATATTAAACTTTGAATAATAATTATCGTTCTCAGAGTCTTGCAGATACGTAGTGGCCGGCGAATAGCATTTCCTTCGAGTGAATCTTTCGCCAGTAAAAAGGTGGGGTTTATATTACAGCAAAATGATACATAAATATATTTTAGATTTCAGACAAGCTGTTCGCGTCAGAGTTGGGGTTAAGCGCTTCGAAAGAATGGGGAACTGACAATTAAGTGCTTAGTTGCAACTGTGAGCGATCGTTTGTTTCGCAATGAGGAA
>Ga0268261_10001229_pt1 | contig 17329 bp, 13 predicted proteins | sample TergutNc150P1_FD_190353 | JGI IMG/M metagenome (GOLD analysis project Ga0268261, IMG submission 190353) | Nasutitermes corniger P1 segment gut microbial community from laboratory colony in Florida, USA - Nc150 P1 (SPAdes) (version 2) | ecosystem: Host-associated > Arthropoda: Insects >...
TGACATTAGTCGCCTAAAGGTTAATAATTTAACCCTTATCCTGCTAACGTGGAGAAAATGGTGAGCTCCTAATAATGCCAGCAAATAACAGATGGGATTTAATTCGGCGTTAAAGGGTTAAGCTTTTGGTGTTGCAAATTCATTTCACAATTGAATAAGATTTTAGCTATTTGTCCTCCCTGAAAAAAAGTCTTCCTCTTTCTCTCTCTCCCCTGATTAATGAGAAACAGTACTGTGATTACATTAACGTAAAGAATTACACTCGATCCACTATGTTACTGCTCACTTCTTTTTTTGTCGGGAGCTACGCGACATCTCTCAGTGGGAGTATGCGTGTGGCATCTCAGAGGATCATAATGTACCAGGTCATTGTTATTTCAGTACTAAATTCCCAAAATAGTTAATAATCTCACTGTATATTTTCTTATATAAAGTGACACAAAAAAAAGTAGCGTTACAAACGTCTCGTCAATCACAGCAATTTCTTATCTATAATTTATTAAAAAATGTTCGAAACACGGAGTGATACAATTTACGCCCTACTTGTGTGATGTCTAAACAGCAATCCCGTAGCGTACCCCTAGCTAAGCATAGCACAAACTCGCGAAATCAAAACTTTTGTAAAAATTACTACCCTGATTGGCTACACAATGAACTCCTCTAAATTTCCATAGGTCTAATTTGAAATGTTTCCATCTCTGCACTCTGTCTCACCGCAGTTTCGGTTACCAGTCGGTAACTTTCCCAGTTTAAAAAAAAAACCCCCTTTTTGCTGCCATCGTCAGCAAGCGACGCGAAGTCACTCATGCAGGGTCATCTGCTTTGTGTCACTAACAGTTACGTGTCACTCACATGCAAAATTACCAACTGTCCCTCTGAGTCCAGCTACAATATCTCTTCTAAATCAATGGCATAATGGCTTCATTTTTCTTTAGCTCCCTTTCGCACACTTATAACTCTGTTAGCTCCCTCTTAGCTGGCTGTAACATAAATTTCTCCCTTACTGACTTGTTCTCCGTTCCCTTAACGAATTATCAAAGAAACATTACTATTCCTTATTCTACGCTTCATCCACTTCCTCGGGAATGAAATCTAAGTGTCCGATTATAACAAAAACATAAAATCATATTCATTATATACTCAGAGAAAAACAACTCATAAGTTCCGTTCAGAAACAAGTTCATTGGGAGCGTTCTGAAATAAAATTTAACACTGAAAATTTGGATTGCTTGGAGAACTAAAGCATATGGCGTTGTGTGAATAGGCCTGACATTTGACTACTCAGAAGCCTTTTAGCTCTCTACTCACAGGCTTGATAGCTGTCCACACACAACCCTGCCACCTGGCCACTCACAAGCCCATCTGCTTCCCACATACACCTAATAGCTCAAACTCACAAACCTGATAGCTGGCCACTCACAAGCCTCTCCCCTGGCCACTTGCACAAAAGTAGTGTACTTCATACCACGAAACACGAAACTTACCCGGACGGAGAACTTGAAAGCTAGTATTAGACGCTAATGATTCTCAAAGCACTTGAACGGGAGGCAAATACCATCACAGCAGATTCCATGCTGTTTACATTAGGGTGTGCGTGTGTGTGTGCGTGCGCGTACGTGCTTGCATGCGAGTGTATGCACAGCGACACCTCGCATTCTTAGGCACATTCTGCATATTTATTTACCGAGTGACTTAACGTCAAGGCTGTTAATATCTGTTTACCATTAAAAGCCCAGTAAAATTAATAAAAAAAAAAATCAGCACAGTTTATCTGTGTGTTACGTTAGATAGTCACTATAAATGCCATTTCCATTAACTGATCGGTCTGTATGGTGGACTCCGACTGTCCTTTGTGTTCTGGAGTCTGAAGTTCTGTATTTAATGCAACGTTGTGACATCATGTCTGACTGCAAAACAATTAATACCACACTAAAGTGTCTAAAACTGCGTGCGGTTTCAATCAAATTCGGAGCGCCGTACCCTCCGTGCAGCCAGGACAGCAAGTCAGTTTAGTGACTAGGCTATGGGCTCGATGATCTTGGTTCGTATTTCGGTAGAAACACCATATTTATCTCTTCTCCAAAACGTCAAAAATAGCCCTGGGACTTCACGCAACCCCCCTATTCAATGGGCACTGCGAGCTTTTCCCGCGGGGTAAAGCGGCTGGGGACTGAGGCTGACCACTCACGTCCAGTTAGTGTCAAGGTTAAGAATAAGTGGAGCTATAACTCCACTCTCTCCGTATGGCTACATGGCGTGTATACGGACAACTTTACGCTTTCTATAGTGTATAGTCTATACAGACTACTGTGCGACTAAGCGCTTGCTGCCTCCTATCAACTTAGTATCTGCTACCGGAGTCCAAGTGCGTGCGACAACTCAGAGTTTCGCTTAAAAGTACGAAAAAAGTCCCGCGAATTGCAGTGTGGAAACACGCAGAATGGCAAGGTATCCGTATGGCACAAATGAGGAGGGAATATGATATGAATTCCTTTGCTACTATCACGATGCGAGGGAAATGAAGAAAAGTCTGTGCCTTTGTGAAAGTTTCGGAAGTTGTGCTTCACCAAGTATTAAGGTGTGTCCAGACTGCTGGAGGTTGAGTTCGGGCTCGTGCTCCGACTTCTGTGTCTTCGTAAATGTGGACGGTTTGGCGAACCTACACACAAGCAAGGCGACCCACCGGAGACCTGGGCTTGATTAGCACGGAACGAAGGCCGTATGTACTTTGACAAGGAGCTCAAGACAGCGAAGACTGAACACGTCAAGCCACCGAACGGGCAGCCTGCAGTACGACATTGTCAACAACAATCACGTCAAATGCCACGAGCACGACGGGAAAAGGTACGTAATAACAGGGTCAAAGAAATCGGCATATAACCTATTTACAAAAGCACTGAAATATCAGGTTGACAAAAGGGATTATTTTCTGACATCCCCATTCCGCGAGAACCCGCGGAAGCATGTGCTGACGATGGTAAGAACGCAACTGATTGAGTCTACATCAAATATTCCAAGGCATCTCTCGAAAATTGTTTGCGATTAAGCATGTCGCAGTTGCATAAATCTTTAACTGCCATTATTTTGGAAGGATGAAAATTAAAATATTTGTAAGATTCGCGGGGTGGGGGTGTTCACTGGTCTAAAAGATATCTCCGGACTTTTCCGCATGTGACTACTTCCTCTTGGAATCACTTAAGAGCACGATATACGTCAATCGTCTTAGGTATATTGCCGAACCGGAGCAGGATATTAGAGTAGAAATTGATGGAGGTGACACGGCTTAGAAAAGGGCATTAAACTTTCTCGGTGCAAAAGTGTACGAGTGTACATGGATGGAATTGCAGACCGTCACATAGATAGATCATTCAAAAGTGAGAAATTCGTAGGAAATGTTTTTTAAATGTACAACAGAAAGTAAAAATGCTATTTGTAAGACTACTCTGCCGCATTATGTATAAACAGTTTGCTGAGAAGATAAAAGTGAAAGAGAGGAACCATGAACGAATATATATTCAATCATAATCGTGCAATATTATATAAAATAACGGGCTTCACTGACCCACTGAAAATGATGAATAATGCTAACCTGCCCAAGATCCAAATTTCTTGGTAAGGTCCACGGAGGTTGGCTGATAGTAGGGCAGGAGATGTGCCTTCACACCATGAAATAAATTCCACAGGCTCTCCGCCAGTAACCACAGTATTAACAGACAACCAACGAAAGCCAGAACGCCGACGGTGATGTTCATGTCAGCCATGATACTGGCCACTGTTATGGCCTAACGGCCAATCACCCGCGAATGCACCAACAAATCGACTTCTTCGCAAAGACACTTTACTGGGAATGTTGTCTGTCACGCACTGCCTGCTAGTAAGGCTTGCCCCTACTTTCTCTTGAGAACCGCGTGACACAGATGGTACTTTGCTCCCTTCTCTATGCGGCGGCTGGTGTGGTTTTTTTTTCGGATAAGAGAACAACTGTCGCTCATATTGCTATCTCATTTCACCCTCGCTCGAAGGCAAATTAATCGAATTCAGAGAACTGTTATATCGGAGCGGTGGCGTAGCTAGGTTTGTTTGGCGCCAAAGGCGAGTAATCACAATTACTACTTGAATTTCCTTTTATTTGGCCCAATAATTTAAAATTTGTTGGGCCTAGAAAATATTTCTTTTTGTTTAAAATACTCGTTTTCCGTGCATTTTGCCGCCTCTTGTGCTGTGCCGCTTAAGGCGGCCGCACCACTCGCCCCCCCCCCCCCCCCCCACTGGGGTGCGAACTCCGGACCCTCCAGCCCGTAGCATAGTCGCTATACGGACTACGCTATCTCGGCCCGCGTTATTATTATTGTTATTATTATTGCCTACTTACACATTTATTTTCAGAGGGCTTTGAAAAGTCCGGAGAAGGAAACCTGTAACAATAATTTACAAACACGTGGAGCTACACCTCCCAATCCTTACATCTTTGTGGAAAATTCTCCAAACAGTTTGAATCGTCAAGGTTACTTCTCTTTCTTTGCTGCTATATGGCGAATGCACTGGGCATTTCATGTAAAATATATTGCACAACCAGAGATACATATTACCAAGCAGGAATGAATCCACAGCATAAGAAATAGGAGAACTAACTAGAGATACCGAAAATTAGAATAAAGACTGCAAAAGTGAGTGTGACCTTTTTTTGATGATTATGATTCTAGTATAAGTATCCTCTTACAATAAAGGCTGTCCAATTTCCCATCCTTCTTTTTTTATGCTGACTGTACCTTTCATGTCCCTGAAACTTCAAATAGTTTTTTCTCCCCCTTTTAAATTTGTTATCATTCCTATACTACTATGTTCCTTCAGGTTTTACATCTGATCCTTCAGACCTTAGTTAGGACTCTGTGTGAAGAATAATCGGATTCTAAATTTTTTAATTTACTTTCCAAAGGTTTCACTTTAAAAAATTCCTGTAACTGTTCAAATTCTTATTTTACTTCATTTATCTTTCCTACCTAAACTTCTCAGGCACTCAATTGCTGGTATGCTCAACAAATGCTTGTCAGGTACACTGTCCATGATAAAGTTTCACAACTGAAAAATGCTTGGCAAGCCAAACCATCAATGATTTGGGTGGTTTTCAAGGGAAACAAGTTTTGGAAATGGTAATATAAATAAACAGTGCTTTTGGATGGAAGAGATACGTGTAAATATGCTGGTTATGACAAAAGAAGATGACACACACCCAACTGTTATTTATTTGTAGGCCCAAGTTGACTTTATTGTAGAAATTACATACCCAAAAATAAAGATCACCGAACTCCAAGAACAATTACTAAAACTGACAACACTGAATTGGGTTCAGTATTTCATATCTGACAAACACAAATTCATAAATTTTTAAAAATCATATGTACAAAGCCCAGAAGAGAGAAAAAGTAACTTAATTTACAACGTGTAATTGTATACTAAACATGTGTAGGTTAAAATAAAATGCTTGAAATATGCAGCCATTCTGCTAATTATGTCAAAACTAGGGGATCTCCAATTTGACCTACCAAATCCAACAGTCTGAAGTGTATCCATGTGGTTAATTTGATAAAAAGGCCCTGACTTAGTTACCATTCCATTCAATTCTGCTTAAATATGGAATATTGAACCAAGAAAGTTTTGTTTTCCTTTCATGGGAATCAAACTCAAGGATTAGTGCCAGCTGTGAGTAGAAGTGTTACTTAATAGAAGACCTATAATGAACATGTGAAGCAGTGTACACATTTCAGTCAATCAAACTGATGAAAAGGGGAGGTAAGGAAGTACAGTAACATATATCAGGCTAGGGGTGCACAACAACTCCAGAACTCTAGGAGCCACTTCAAAATTCTAGGTGCCAGAAGGGTCACATGAAGCAAGTTTCATACTGAGGACCCACAAATATTAGGCACAACCATCCAAAATTTAGTCACCTGGCCAACCTGGTGCCCGGGATTTGTGCACCTCTGTAGTTGGTACAGATTTTGAAATATCCGATTCTGATTCAAAACAGATGGGTAAGATGATGCATGAGAGAAAAATCAGTGTCAAACATGTTTCCATTCCAGAATTTCTCATAGTATGGAAATCAGTATGGACATTCAGACTAAAATACATGTGTGAACCTAAAAGAAGGTTCCTGTCAGTCTTTCTCATAAATACAGAATTGAATACTGCAGTTAAATGACTGAAGTCAGTTGCATTGCATGATCCTTAATTATGGATGATTACATTACATAATTATATAAAAAAAATGTAATTGTATAAACATTATAAAACACAACACAGTAAAAATTAAGAAGTACAGAAAATAAATATCTTGGGTTACACACCTCATTACAATGTTGAATTGATACTCACATACCAGGAACATAACCACTGTAACAACAGTCACTGAATATTAAAGACACTTAAATTACATGATTCTAAATAAAACACAGGCCAAAAGAAATTTTCAATCTTGACTATGGCAGTAGCACAGGTAACCAGTTCCTGCCCCCCCTCTTCCAGTCACTATATGATACAGGCGTCACCCACAACTCAATAAGCAGGGTCCCCCTATAATTATCAGTGATGTTACTCTCTGATCTCAAGGCAAAGATCCAAAATACCACCTTCTGTCTGAAAAACAAAAGCCAATCTGAAAAAACCCACAATAAATTTGAGTATTTGGTACATCTGGGAGGCTCTCCATGCCATGCAGTCTGCAGGACCCTTCTCTACACCACTGATTATAAGTGACTTATTACTCCACCAGATTCAATACTCTTTCTAACTCACATAATTAACTAGCTTTAGTACCTGGGAGAAACTTAAGAAATCCACTCTGAAAAGATTGCTACATGCATATGGTGAATGTACCAGGTGTTAGAACTAATCAGCAGAGAAAATACTGATGCAATAAAAAAAAATAAAAACAATGTTACAATTAAACCCTACGATATAAATTCCGTACAGAATGACTGGGTCGACATAATGCACAAATGAAGTATGGCCTTGCTTCCCATTGTCCACACACATACTGTACTATGGCTAACAATGTTAACAGTGAACACAGTTGTAATATCACAACTATTGAAATAATTGATTGGTTATTAGAACTGCATAAAATTTCATGATTATGAACAGACCAGTGTCTTACTAGCACTGCTCTAATCTTATCACACAACATAAATATTTAGTATAAAATGCCTTCAAGCAACAATTTATTCTAACCAACAATATATTTTAAATGTATGAAAATTATATAAACAATGTATTACAACAGATGGGAGTTTATAAAGACATTTATAACATCTGGTACTATACATAATCTTTCCTTATATACAAAAAAATAATAAAAATATGGTGTGAAACAGAGCTGTATCCTGTAAAATAGAGCCATATACTGTAAAACAGTGCCATATATTGTAAAGTGTGTGTGTGTGTATGTGTGTGTGTGTGTGTGTGTGTGTATACACACACACACACACACACACACACACACACACACACACACACACACACACACACACACACACACACACACACACACATACTGTAAAAAAGTGCTCTGTACTGTAAGACTTTCTCCCTGCTTCCTGTTTGTCTTTTTTCTATTCCACACAGAAATTCTCAAAAGTTCATCCCACAATTTGTAGTGCCAAGGGAAGATATGAAATGTGATACTCAAGTTTTTACTCAAGTGCAAATGTGATGTGTCCATAAATCTGATATCCTTTTACGAACATGCTATTTGTTCCAATTTCACACCTCTTCCACAAAATGTTACTGTGACCCACAGAACAACTACTGAGCAGTCAGACTTGTAGGCATACCATAAACATAAAGATCAGTTCTGTTTTTGTGCTTAGAACTGGGCTGCAGTGCCATGTCAGACATATCTCATTACATATTTTCTGAATTGAGGATGATCAGACAAAAGTTACAGATTGCAGTCAGGCATTAGTCTATTCTACATGCTTTGCTGTGTTCAAGAACTGAAGTAATAGTTAGTCAATAAAGGGCAATCCATACAGCAAATAACTGCTGCATAGCATAAGTCAGTGTAAACAATAATTCCAAACCAGTATTTGCAGTTTGAATACATATTACTTACATACAGGCCCCTAGGCATGGGGGTGCAATACACCCACTAGGAATTTGCAAAATATCAAACACAAACATGCTGATCAGCCCATTAAAAAAGTGTGACACCCTACTGCATCCATGTGTTGCCTCTGTCGAACCACCACAGTTGGAAACAATTCATTTTACAAAGATGTATATATATGCTTGATGTTTTTTGAAATGTTTAAAGCACATTATGCTATTAAAGTGTTGATTTTGTCGTCCTGACAAAGGTGCTTTTTACGCTTATGCACGTATAATATAACAACATAGTGTATGAATAATACAGCATTATATACATATATATGCATATGTATGTAGAAGTACCAGTGCTAGAAGCTGCTGTACCCACTGCGTTCATGGTCTGGCTATGGCCCTGCTTACATACCTTGTATACTGCATATAGCAGTAAATTACATGTTTAAACAAAATAAGGTACACTATTACCTTGCCCAGTAATAATAATATTTGCCCACATAAAACAAAAACTTCAAATCCAGTCTTATTAACTAGAGAGTAGAATTTAATATCCAAATAGAACTAATCTTGTTTGTATAATCAACAATTCTAGGAACAATGATATGAGAAGTAAGAGAATATCATCGGAGTAGACAAGGTGCAGCTTCCTCCAACATGTTGCCTCTCAAGATAAATTTAGTGTTGTAAGATTTGGGGTTCTCACACCAGTGTTGCTGCAGATACAAGTCATGCAGGATGTAACACTCTTTGGCCTGGTAAACAGTTACTGACATTTTGAAGGATCACAGCACATGGCATACAACCCAGAAGACCTGGACCTTAAAATACAGTTAGTGCACCCAAGTCTGACTCCTCTACCCATGATTTATAGACACTTTAACATCCTAATCATCATGAATGGTTCAAATTATAAATTCAGGGCAATCAACACAATTATAAAATTTCAGTCTTACCTTTCCATTCAAACATCACATAAGCTTTTAACACATAAGTACAACTACATGTATTATGAAATATAATAAAATATAAAACACACAAAGAAAATATGAAAAACTTAACATCATCACACACACAGTATCTGTATTATAGTAAGCTTTATCAGATGCAGATTTAAATATTATCATACAATGGTTGACTTCTACCATAATAATGATATATTTTCTCCTGTATTGGAACAGTCTTTAGTATTTTCTAGAATGAATTACAACACAGTTTGTGACATGGTAACACAATAAATATCAATTCCTGAAAAATTCCAGGCCAGGGAAAACTTATAGGAGAACACGACAAGATATGGAAATCACAGGGGTTCATGCTAATACTGCACTAAATATGTACCATCTGTGATCAGGTGTGGTCAGGTTGAAAAACTACCTCTTCTAGGAACAGACTAGAATCAAAGACTCTAAGAGAGCAAATAAAATAAGCCAAAATAGATTAAGACAAAATTTTCTGTACTCAGAAACATGATAAAATTTGCCATACTCAAACACAACCAGTGTCCTTGAGAAGTGTTAACATTTTTCTTCTATCAATAAACAAAATGCAAGAAAATGCTATCTACAATTTGTATACATTTTTCACTACATTCCTGAGGATGACATGTAAAAGGGCTAATTAATTTTGTATGTATGTATAAACAAATATTCATTTTTTTAAAAAAGTGTACATATTCTTGGCAGATAACCTACTTGCTATGAGATACATTACTATCACATTAACAATACCTTTGACTGTCACATGTAAGTATAGTAAAAACCAGCAATACTTGCTTTTGTAAGTCTCAATTTCATAAAGGAAAATAACACTAAAAGGCAAGTGCACCAATTCCTGGAAATTTGTTTTAACAATATTTTACCTTACTAAAATATTCTGACACCAAAGATTACAGATATATAAAGATACAAATCTGAATTTCAAAAAATAACTTTCCATATTTAGTTCTGAACATCTAAATGACTAAATTTAATTGAACAGCCAAAGTGTAAATATTGGAAGCCCATGGTGTTACACATTAGAGTTGTTACAAGTACACACTAGTCTTATTGCCCTCGCACAGTACTTTGGTTCAGTGTGTCAATTCGGTTGCTGCTTACAGAAAACTGGTTCTGTAATGTTTCCTATAACTACTTCTTGGCAACTTGCTAATAAAATGTGCAACATCTGTGTGCATGTGTGTGTGTGTGTGTGTGTGTGTGCACATGTATATGTATGCATGTACACAAATATACAATGTATGTACAGAAAAATTCCTTTAATCTGACATCTGATAGTTTGGAAATCTTGATAAACCAGCACTTGAGGAGAGTAGTCCCAAGGTTTGAAGTTTTGCTTCTTACCAGAAAAACAAGCTTCATCAATGAAACAGGCAGATTTCAGGGACATGTTTAACCTTTTAAAGCCTAGCGGTTTCTTTACGTACCATCAGGTTTAATATTCAAAAATTCTACATGGTGCTCACTTTGCGTTGAGTGTTTTCTACGGATTTCAGAACAGACAGCGACCTTTGCTGCACGAGGTGTGGTCAGTAAGTTCTTGGACTGAATTTTTCGCGCTCGTACAAAGCATAGTTACCACACAAGCCGCTAGAGGTGTTATTCCCAAGGTATCATGGGCTAGTGTGCTGAAAGCCAGCTCTCTGTGCGCACTGTGTGTGACGCTACTCTAGCTTTTATCAAGAGGTGCAATGTTCTCTCTGCGATTATCAAGATGGCGGATTTCCGTGAACAACGCGCTTGCATCAAATTTTGTTTCAAGTTAGGGAAAACTGCTACAGAATGTTATGAAATGTTGAAAACAGCTTTTGGGGAACAAGCTATGGGTCGTTCCCAAACATTTCAGTGGTTTTCCCAGTTTAAGGCAGGCAGAACTTCGATTGATGATGACGAACGCTCTGGTCAACCAGTGTCCAGTTCAACACCAGAAATGATTTAGAGAGTGCGTCAGATTATCCGCAAGGTCCGTTGTTGTACCATTGATGAAGTCAGTATGCTAGTAGGAATTAAGTCATGGAACTTGTCATAAAATTTTAACAGAAGATTTGAAGATGCAACATGTTGCATAAAAGTTCATGCTCAGACTCCTGAGTGTCGACCAAAAACACCAACGACTTGATGTTTGCTTGGACCTCAAAGAAAATGCTGCTAACGACCCGGAAACCAAAACTCAATCCAGTCAATGGAAAAGCTGGGGGTCACCTCAACGGAAGAAGGCAAGGCAAGTGAGAAGCAACATCAAGTCAATGTCGATTTGTTTCTTTGATCAGAAGGGAATTGTTCACAAAGAATTTGTTCCTCCTGGTCAAACAGTTAATGCTGCATTCTACGTCAAAGTTTTGAGACGTCTATGGGAGAATGTGCAAAGGAAGCGACCTGATCAGTGGCAGAACAACACATGGCTGCTCCACCATGACAATGTGCCAGCCCATGCTGCCCTCCTGACTCGATGGTTTTTGACTGATAACAACATGACTGTGGTGCCACATCCTCCCTACTCGCCTGACCTTGCACCCAGCAACTTTTTCTTATTTCCAGAACTGAAAATGAAGCTTAAGGTGCGAAGATTTCAGACGGTGAAGGAAATTCAAGCGGAGTTGCAGGCCGTCCTGAACACGCTACGAGAAAATGACTTCCAGGAATGCTTCAAAAACTGGCAGCGCCGCTGGGATCGTTGTCAAGCCTCAGAAGGGGAGTACTTTGAAGGTGATGCTGGCCCCTAATGTCTAAGGTAAGCCTTTCTGTGTTTTAAGTCATCAGTCCAGGAACTTATTGACTAGACCTCATATATGTAATTAACTGGTTAGTTTTTATAACCATGGTGGAAAGTGTTTACTGCACAGTACAGACTGATTCCTTATATAAAACATGTTACATTTCATCTTTAAAAGGTTAAAAAGGCCTACAAGAGCGTCTGTACACCTACTGTTGTGGCACATTCTGACACCTTGTCTCCTACTCCAACAACTTCTTCAGTTATGAAGACTCCAGAAAACAGAGAACAGAACCCTGATGACGCTGAACCAGCAGGTGACGGTGATATCCAAATGGAATACTACTCTGATTAGCTGTCCAGCCCAAGCAGAGAAGCAGTAAAAAAAATTACCTAAAAGAACTTGGGTCAGTACAAGTACCGTCTAACAATTCACAATATTCAATCATTGGAAACTTGTCCAGTCCTGTGCAAGTCAGATTACAAGAATTTTGCCATACATTGTACTTTAAGTATTATCAAGATTTAAGTCACCATACGAAAAAATGTTATGGCCTATGCATAACTATCATACTTCCCACCCAAAGGACTCAGCCAATTAAAAAAAAAAACTAAACAGTTCAGCATGTGACTGCAATGGCACTGAAGTGCATAATTTCTGCCACAGCTTTCATCTTATGGAGTAAGTAACATGCACACATTCAAGAAAATACATAACTCATTAGGCTAACTGCCATGTGCATGACAGGAACACGCAGCAAAATTACTATGACTATGCTACATTTTCCACCTATCTCATCATACTTGATTTAACCACCCTAATAATATCAGGTGAACAGTAAAAAGTTATTTAGTTCCTCATTATGTAATTCTCACCATCCTTCTGCACATATTTTCTAGAATGATCATAACATGTTCTGGTTCATCATTCACACACATTGTATCAGTTAAAACTGTCATATACTGCTTTCTCAGGAACACAAATGGTTCAAATTGTTCACCTTGTTACAGTGGTCCAGTGCCACATACTCCAAGTATACAAGTTTCCAGAAATATACATCATAATACCCCTATGTCAACAGACACCAGAGTGCTACTTTAGGTAATTATGAAAATTCTGTATTAGACATGATAAATGTTAATAGAGCCTGACTATGTTAATACCATGCAGTGTATATATAAATACTTAGAGCACAAATACTACCATATTGCAGCATACTGTAGTTGATTCATATACTGAGAAACATTTGATTCTTAGGGTTCCATTGTTATGTCCATTCTGTACACTTTCCTGTGTTTGAAGAAGTAGATGAAATGCATTTATGACTTACCTCTATGTTCATTTTAATATAAATTATTTCCTTTATATGTAAGTCTTTAGCTAGAGTCTGCACCTGTAATAAGGATGTAATACATCAATTACATGTACCTTTAAAGATCACATCTTAGTGTTACAGATGGGATGTGTTCCTGAAACTGTGTCTGAATCATGAAGTTTCATTACGTGAATGCTACTGTAGCACTGATTCCCACATTAAACACATATGTTTTCCTAAAGAAAATTCTTTGGTTCACAGTTGTAATAAAACCCCAGTTCTTAACATATCATAAATAACAATTGGGTAAAAAATTATTCTAAAGAAGTTACTTGCACTTGAACTTCAAAGATGCTGGGGGGGGTTGTGTGTGTGTCTGTGTGTAGAGTAAAAAAGTTATGTGATAAATAAAACAAGTTACCTATTAGATTTAAATGTATGTTGCCTTAAATTTCACACATGCTACAGGTTACAGTTCCACTGGAAGATATTATGGGTGGTCCTCGACTTTCGGACATTTTCGACTTTTGTACAACTTTCACTTTCATACATTATAAATTCTCACCCCTAATACGTCTTTTGTACACCAAATTTGGACTTCTGTATACATCTGACAAACAAACACTCTGATCTATTGCACAGTGGCACTGTTTGTCAGACAAGCCAACACTTCAGTCTCTGCATGGTCTTGTCAACATTATTGTCTGTATTCACACCATAGTGTTTATTTGTTATTCATACCACATTTAAATACAAGATGAAAGTAAGACACCACCTGAAGTCAAAAATGATGACTGTCAAAGTCCTCCAACTAAGACTTTTATAGTGAAAGAAATGAAAGAAGCCTGTGATCAACTCGAACAGTCTTAAGTAATGGAAGAATGTGATCCAAATCCTGAGAGATCAAAAGGACATACAGGTATTAATAGGGACAGAACTAGCTATAGACTCCTGTATCAAGAGGAAAAGAAGACTACTGATCAACTTTCTCTGGAACAGTTTTTTCAAGAAAGTCATGTCTTTGGAAGTTCTTCTCAGAATAAAATCAGCTACCTACTTTGGTTGAACTCATGCATGAATGTACCACAATTGTTGGAACCAGTATTATTGGGCCCAAAAATAGGGTTTGGTAGGTACGGGGTGTGTCAAAAACATATAAATGTTTTAACTTTTCAAGGCAAAGTGAAAAAATTTTATTAACACTATCAGGTGCATTCCACATCCATGAGAATTCATCTCAGTCATTACTGTTTGAATATGACACTTTGTGGCCACCATGTCATTCAAAACACTCCTGCAGTCATGATGGAAAAATTGTCATAACACACTGTAGCATTTCCTTGGGGTTCCCTTGCATACACTGCAGAATTTGATATTTTATGCCAGAAATATTGGCAGGAAGTGTTTCATATACCTCGCTTTTAATGCAGACCCACCGAAATTAGTCTGGTAATCCATGGTCAGGCAAGCAGGTGAGCCAGGTGATGTCTCCAAAACGAGAAATTAGTTTGCCCAGAAACACTGTCCTGAGGACTTGCATGGAAATTTCTTCTGTGTGAGCAGTTACACCATCATGTTGGAACCAAAGCAAATCTTGCTGCTGTAACTCAATGCACAGAAATATTTCCAGCATGAATTTGAACCGCTCTGCATTCACAGTTACTGTATGCCCCTTCGTATTCTCAAAGAAATATGGACCACTAATGCCATAAGAATAAACTTCACACCACACTGTCACTTTTGCACTATGTAGAGGACGTTGGTGAAGTCCATGTGGGTTGTTTGGAGCCCAGTAGTGACAGTTCTGCTTATTCGCATTATCAGACACATGGAAGTGAGCCCTGATTGACATTAGTAATGTGTTCACTATGTCACTATAGTTTTTCACCAAGTCCAAGAATTCATTGCAAAACTGTTATCCGCTCACCTTGTCCTGTTCACTATGTTCCTGAGAAACTTGGATTTTGTATGGATGGTAATGCAAATCCTTGTAGAGAATTCAGCGATCGCTGCATTCCTTTAAGTGAGAGCTTTCCGCCAAGCTGACTTGCATAGATTTCATAACATGGCATCCCTTATTTGCTCCATCCTGTCAGGTGCAGGTGCCAAGAATGGATATCCTTGTGGTATATTGTCCTTCACTGATCCTTCTTGATGCCATTCCAATACCCACAACAGCAGAGTATTGCGGTTTAAGGGCATCACATCTTTGAAACCGCTGATGGAAACCATGCTGTGTAGCTGTAAACAACTCTGTTTTGATAAACAATTCCACTGCTGCAAATTGGTGTTGCAATGACCAGCACTCCACCTCAACTAAACTCCAAACATCACTGTATGTGATGATGGTCAGTATGAAAATGGCGCGTAGCTGGCATGCTGGTTTTCGAATTTCAAAAACCATCAGGTGTTTTTGACACGCCCTGTACTTTTAGGCAATGGGAATGGAACCCCCTTATAACACATAAGTCTATTACTTGACTTTCATACATTTTGGCTTTCGTGCATGTTTTCAGGAACGAACTATGTATGAAAGTTGGGGGCTGCCCATACTTCTTACAAAAATCAAAAAGGGATTGAAAAATCTTTGTGCCAGTATACGAGGGTACTCTGAAAAGTTCTTGGCCTAACAATGAAAAAACGAATTTATAGTTTCAAAATTATTTTTATTTTTCAACATAATCTCCCTTAAGACTAACACATTTATTCCAGTGGTGCTCCAGTGCCATTATCCTGTCCCTGTAGTGGTTCCTCATAAGATCTGCAAAATACCCCTCTACAGCTGCAATTGCCTCTTGATTCGAAGAAAAACGCTGACCACCGAGGAAGAGTTTGAGTTTTGGGAAGAGATAGAAGTCAGAGGGAGCCAAATCTGGGGTATAGGGATATGTTCCAACAATTCAAATCCCTTAATTTTCCCATTGCCAAAACACTTTTGTGGGCGGGTGCATTGTCCTGATGAGAGATGATTTTTTTCTTTTGCAAACCAGGACTTTTCACACAAATTTTTTTGTCTAGTCTGGTTAAAAGATTGGAATAATATTCCCCAGTTATTGTTTTACCCTTTTCAAGATAATCAATAAACAATATGCCTTCAGCATCCCAAAACACCAATGCCATGACCTTTCCTGCTGATGGGACCGACCTTGTCTTCTCTGGCGCTGAACAACCGGCTTCTGTCCACTGTTTTGACTGCTGTTTGGATTCTGGTGTGTAATGGTGAATCCAAGTCTCATCCATTGTAATAAATTGACACACAAAATCAATTTTATTTTTGTTAAAATGCTCCAAGCACTGTTCAGAGATTTTCATGCAAGTGTGTTTTTGATCTGCTGTGAGCAAGCGCGGCACCCATCTTCCGCAAAGCCTTTTCATATCCAATTCTTCATGCAAAATATATCCTACACATTCTTTTGAAATGCCTATAGTCTCAGCAATTTCATGCACTTTCATCCGCCGGTCATCCAATACCATATCGTGCACTTGTTAAATGATTTCTGGTGTTGTTGCACTTTTTGGACGTCCTTCACGTGGATCATCTTCAAGGCTGGTACGGCCACGTTTAAACTTGGCAGCCTATTTCTTAATTGTTGAAAATGAAGGAGAAGAGTCCCCATAAACTTTTATGAACTTCGAATAAATTTCATTTGGCGTTAAACCTTCTTTTACAACGTATTTTATAACCACACGATACTCAATTTTATCCATTTTAAAGGATACAGACAACACTCCTGCTTCAGACAGCTGTATAAAGCAAACTACTTGATAGAATGACTTGCAATTCCACATGGATGCTTATGACAGATGCACCAACTTAGGAAAAAAAATACTGCCGATATTGTTGCCATCTATGGTCCAGGCCAAGAACTTTTCAGACCACCCACGTAGTTTATTCACCATATTTACCCCAGTATAAATGAGGAGGCCCTGACCCGCGTTGGGTCGCAGCGCCACAGCAAAAAAAATTTACCCCAGTATAAGACTATCATCATTTACAATTTTCAGAACAGAACCTGTTAAGCTTTCTGTGTGATTGTAATGTGACCACCTGTTTTCAGATTATAAATTAGAAAAAACTGTCATATCATATTCAGGCAAACATGGTACCTTGATAATTATGATTATCATGTTAGTGAACCTGCAACATTAAGTTTCCAGATATACTCTCAGACCTGTAAATGCAAAAATCTGAATGTCTGGGA
>Ga0268261_10001230_pt1 | contig 17329 bp, 1 predicted proteins | sample TergutNc150P1_FD_190353 | JGI IMG/M metagenome (GOLD analysis project Ga0268261, IMG submission 190353) | Nasutitermes corniger P1 segment gut microbial community from laboratory colony in Florida, USA - Nc150 P1 (SPAdes) (version 2) | ecosystem: Host-associated > Arthropoda: Insects > Digestive...
TCTAAATTAATAAGGCGAAACACTTAGGTTCTCTAAAGGAATAGGCCAGGACAGTTAGGATCTCTAAATTAATAAGGCGAATCTCTTAGAGTCTCTGATAGGATAAGCCAGGACAGAGTCTCTAAAATAATAAGGCGAAACACTTAGAGTCTCTAAAGGGACAGGCCAGGACAGTTAGAGTCTCTAAAATAATAAAGCGAAACACTTAGATTCTCTAAAGAATTAGACCAGGATAGTTAGGGTCTCTAAATTAATAAGGCGAAACTCTTAGAGTCTCTAAAGGTATAGGCCAGGAAAGTTAGTGTCTCTAAATTAAAAAGGCGAAAATCTTAGAGTCTCTAAAGGAATACGCCAGGACAGTTAGAGTCTCTAAATTAATAAGGCGAATCTGTTACAGCCTCTAAAGGAATAGGCCAGGACAGTTAGAGTCTCTAAATTAATAAGCCGCAAATCTTAGAGTCTCTAAAGAAATAGTCCAGGACAGTAGGATTCTCTAATTAATAAGGCGAAACACATAGAGTCACTAAGGAAAAGGACAGGATAATTAGAGTCTCTAAATTAACAGGCCAGGACAGTTAGGGTGTCTAAATTAATAAGGCCAAACTCTTAGAGTCTCTAAGGAAAACGACAGGATAATTAGAGTCTCTAAATTAATAAGGCGAAACAATTAGAGTCTCTAAAAGAATAAGCCAGGACAGTTAGAGTCTCTAAATTAATAAGGCGAAAATTTTAGAGTCTCTATAGGAATAGGCCAGGAGACTTAGGGTCTCTAATTTAATAAGGCGAAATACTTAGAGTCTCTAAATGAATAGCCCAGGACAGCTAGAGTCTCTAAATTAATAAGGCGAAAGCCTCAGCTTCTAAAGGATTTGTGCAGGAAAGTTAGGGGCTATAAAGTAATAAGGCGAAACACTTTGAGTCTATAAAAGAAAAGGCAAGGACAGTTAGAGTCTCTAAATTAATAAGGCGGAACACTTAGAGTCTTTAAAGTAGTAGGCCAAGTCAGTTAGGGTCTCTAAATTATTAAGGCGAATCTCTTAGTTTCTCTAAAGGAATAGGCCAGGAATGTTAGTGTTTCTAAATTAATAAGGCGAAACACTTATAGTCTCTAAAGGTACAGGCCAGGAGAGTTAGTGTCTCGAAATTAATAAGGCGAAAATCTTAGAGTCTCTAAAGCAATAGGACAGGAGAATTAGTGTCTCTAAATTAATAAGGCGGAACTTTTATAGTCTCTAAAGTAATAGACCAAGACTGTTAGTGTCTCTAAATTAATAAGGCGAAACCCTTAGTGTCTCTAAAAGAATAGACTAGGACTGTTAGAATCTCTAAATTAATAAGGTGAAACTCTTAGTGTCTCTAAAGTGAAAGGCCATGACAAATAGTGTCTCTAAATTAATAAGGCGAACATCTAAGAGTCTCTAAAGGAATAGGCCAGGACAGTTAGAGTGTCTAAATTAATAAGGCGAAACGCTTAGAGTCTCAAAAGTAATAGGCCAGGACAGTTAGGGTCTCGAAATTAATAAGGCGAAACAATTGGAATCTCTAAAGAAATAGGCCAAGAAAGTTAGAGTCTCAAATTTAATAAGGCGAAGCTCTAAGAGTCTCTAAACTAATAGGCCAGGACAGTTAAAGTCTCTATAATAATAAGGCGAAAAACTTAGGGTCCCTAAAGAAATAGTCCAGGACAGTTAATTTCTCTAATTTAATAAGGCGAAACTCTTAGAGACTCTTAAGGATAGGCCAGGACATTTAGAATCTCTAAATTAATAAGGCGAAAATCTTAGTGACTCAAAAGGAAAAGGCCAGGCGTGTTAGGGTCTCAAAATTTATAAGGCGAATCACATAGATTCTCTAAAGAATAGGCCAGGACACTAAGAGTCTCTAAATTAATAAGGCGAAACTCTTAGAGTCTCTAAATTAATAGGCCAGGACCATTAGCGTAGCTAAATTAAGAAGGCGAAATTTTTAGATTCTCTAAAGGATTAGGCCAGGAGAATTATTGTTTGTAAATTAATAAGGCGAAACTCTTAGAGTCTCTAAAGGTATAGGCAAGGACAGTTAGTGTCTTTAAATTAATAAGGCGAAATTCTTAGAGCCTCTAAAGGAATAGGCCAGGAGGGTTAGAGCCTCTAAATTAATAAGGCGAAAATCTTAGAGTCTCTAAAGTGATAGGCCAGGAAAGTTAGAGTCTCTAAATTAATCAGACAAAACTCTTAGAGTCTCTAAAGGAATAGATCAGGACAGTTAGAATCTCTAAATTATTAAGGCGAAACTCTTACAGGTAGAGTCTCTAAATTAATAAGGCGATACTCTTAGAGTCTCTAAAGTAATAGGCCAGGACAGTTAGAATCTCTAAATTAATAAGGCGAATCTCTTAGAGAATTTAAGGAATTGGCCAAGACTGTTAGAGTCTTTAAATTAATAAGGCGAAATACTTAGAGTCTCTAAAGGAATAGGCCAAGAGCGTTAGAGTCTCTAAATTAATAAGGCGAAACTCTTAGATTCTCTAAAGTTATAGGCGTGGACAGTTAGGATCTCTAAATTAATAAGGCGAAATTCTTAGAGTCTCTAAAAGTATAGGCCAGGACAAATAGGGTCTCTAAATGTATAGGCCAGGATATTTTGAGTCTCTAAAATAATAAGGCGAAAACTTACAGTCTCTAAAGTAATAGGCCAGGACAATCAGACTATCTAAATTAATAAGGCGAAAATCTCAGTCTCTAAATGAATAGTGCAGGATAGTTAGGGGCTCTCAATTAATAAGGGCAAAATCTTAGTCTCTAAAGGAATAGGCCAGGACATTTAGAGTATTTAATTAATAAGGCTAAATTCTTAGAGTCTCTAAAGGAATAGGCCAGGACAGTTAGGGTCTCTAAATTAATAAGGCGAAAGTCCCAGTCTGTAAAGGAATTGTGCATGTTAGTTAGGAGCTCTAAGTTAATAGGCCGAAACTTTTAGAGTCTCTAAAGGAATAGGACAGGACTGTTAGAGTCTCTAAGATAATAAGGCGGAACTCTTAGAATCTCGAAAGGAATAGGCCAGGACAGTTAGAGTCTCTAAATTAATAAGGCGAAACACTTAGAGTCTCTAAAGTAATAGGCCAGGACATTTATAGTCTCTAAATTAATAACGCGAAAATCTTAGATTCTCTAAAGGAACAGGCCAGGAAAGTTAGAGTCTCTAAATTAAAAAGGCGAAACACTTAGAGTCTCTAAAGGAATATGCCAGGACAGTAAGGGTCTCTAAATTAATAAGTTTAAACTATTAGAGTCTCTAAAGTAATAGGCCAAGACTGTTAGATTCTCTAAATTAATAAGGCGAAAATCTTAGACTCTCTAAAGCTATAGGCTACGACATTTAGTATCTCTAAATTAATAAGGCGGAAATCTTAGAGTCTCTAAAAGGATAGGCCATGACAAATAGGGTCTCTAAAGAAATAGGCCAGGACAGTTAGAGTCTCTAAATTAATAAGGCGGATACCTTACGGTCTCTAAAGTAATAGGCCAGGACAATCGGAGTCTCTAAATTAATAAGGCGAAAGTCTCAGTTTCCAAAGGAATAGTGCAGGAAAGTTAGGGGCTCTCAATTAATAAAGCGAAAATCTTAGATTCTCTAAAGGAATAGGAGAGAAGAGTTAGTGTCTCTAAATTAATAAAGCGAAACCCATAGAGTTACAAAAGGAATAGGCCAGGACAGTTAGGTTCTCTAAATTAATAAGGCGAAACTCTTAGAGTCTCTAAAGGAATAGGCAAGGAAAGCTAGAGTCTCTAATTTAATAAGGCGAATCTCTTGGGGTCTCTAAAGTAATAGGCCAGGACAGTTAGAGTCTCTATAATAATAAGACGAAACACTTAGATTCTCTAATGTAATAGGCAAGGACATTTAGTGTCTCTAAATTAATAAGGCGAAAATATTTGGGTCTCTTAAGGAATAGGTCAGGAATTTTAGAGTCTCTAAATTAATAAGGCGACAAATTTAGGGTCTCTAAAGGAATAGTCCAGGACAGTTAGGGTCTCTAAATTAATAAGGCGAAAAACTTAGAGTCTCTAAAGGAATAGGCCAGGACATTTAGAGTAGCTAAATTAATAAGTCGAAACACTTAGAGGCTCTAAAGGATTAGGCCAGGAGTTTTAGAGTCTGTAAATTAATAAGGCGAAACTCTTAGAGTCTCTAAAGTAATAGGCCAGGTCTGTTAGTGTCTCTAAATTAATAAGGCGAAACACTTAGAGTCTCTAAAAGATTAGGCCAGGAGTGTTATAGTCCTTAATTAATAAGGCGAAACACTTTGAGTCTCTAAATGTATAGGCCAGGCAGTTAGCGTCTCTAAATAAATAAGACGAAACTCTTAGAGTCTCTAAAGGAATAGGTCAGGACAGTTAGAGTCTCTCAATTATTAAGGCGAAAAAATTAGAGCCTCTAAAGGAATAGGCCAGAACATTAAGTGTCTCCAAATTAATAAGGCGAAAACCTTAGAGTCTCTAAAGGGATACGCCAGGACAGTTAGTGTCTCTAAATTAATAAGGCCAAATTGTTAGAGCCTCTAAAGGATTAGGCCAGGACAGTTAGATTCTCTAAATTAATAAGAAGAAACACTAAGAATCTCTAAAGTAATAGGCTAGGACAGTAAGATTCTATAAATTAATAAGGTGAAACACTTAGAGTCTCTAAAGGAACAGGCCAGGAGTTTTAGCGTCTCTAAATTAATAAGTCGAAACTCTTAGTGTCTCTAAAGAAATAGGACAGGAAAAAGTGTCTCTAAATTAATAAGACGAAACTCTTAGAGTCTCTAAAAGTATAGGCCAAAACAGTTAGAGTCTCTAAATTAATAAGCCGAAAGGTTTAGAGTCTCTAAAGGAATAGGCCAGACATTTAGGGTCTTTAATTTATAAGGCGAAAATCTTAGAGTATCTAAAGGAATAGGCCAGGACAGTTAGAGTCTCTAAATTAATAAGGCGAAAGTCTCAGTCTCTAAAGAAGTTGTGCAGGACAGTTAGGGGCTCTAAATTAATAAGGCGAAAATCTTTGTGTCTCTAAAGTGATAGGCCAGTATTGTTAGAGTCTCCAAATAAATAAGGCGGAACCATTAGAGTCTCTAAAGAAATACGCCAGGACAGTTAGTGTCTCTAAATCAATAGGGCAAAACAATTATTATCTCTAAAGGAATAGTCCAGGACAGTTAGAGTCTCTAAATTAATAAGGCGTAGCCCTTAGAGTCTCTAAAGAACAGGTCAGGACAATTAGGGTCTCTAAACTTATAAGGCGAAAATCTCAGAGTCTCTAAAGGAATAGGCCAGGACAGTTCGAGTCTCTAAATTGTTTAGGCGAAACACTTAGAGTCTCTAAAGAAATAGGCCAAGACTGTTAGAGTCTCTAAATTAATAAGGCGAAACTCTTAGAGTCACTAAAGGAATAGGCTAGGACAGTTAGAATCTCTAAATTAATAAGGCAAAACACTTAGAGGCTCTAAAGGAATAGGCCAGGACTGTTAGAGTCTCAAATTAATAAGGCGAAAATCTTAAAGTCTCTAAAGGAATAGGCCAGGACAGTTAGAGTCTCGAAATTAATAAGGCGAAATTTTAGAGTCTCTAAAGGAATAGGCCAGGACAGTTACAGTAGCTAAATGAATAAGGCGAAATTCTTAGAGTCTCTAAAGTATTAGGCCAGGAGTGTTAGAGTCAGTAAATTAGTAAGGCGAAACACTTAAAGTCTCTAAAGTAATAGGCCAGGAAAATTACTTACTTACTCCATGGAGCAGAGTCCATCTTGTGAAGGTAACCAGTAAACTTTGCAGCTAGTCAAGAAATTCCCCGCATTTATGGGACCCGAAAGTCCCTCACCGTAGACCAGGAAAATTAGTGTCTCTAAATTAATAAGGCGAAACAATTAGAGTCTCTAAAGGAATAGGCCAGGAGTGTTAGAGTCTCTAAATTAATAAGGCGAAACACTTAGAGTCTCTAAAGGAATAGGCCAGGAGAGTTAGAGACCCTAAACTAATAAGGCGAAAATCTTAGAGTCTCTAAAGGTGTAGGCCAGGACAGTTAGAATCACTAAAGTAATAAGACGAAAATCTTAGAGTCTCTAAAGTAATAGGTCAGGAGAGTTAGAGACAATCAAATAATAAGGCGAAACTATTAGAGCCTCTAAAGGAATAGGCCAGGACAGTTAGTGTCTCTAAATTAATAAGGCGAAAAGCTTACAGTCTCTAAAGGGATACGCCTGGACAATTAGTGTACCTAATTTAATAAAGCGAAACTGTTAGAGCCTCTAAAGGAATAAGCGAGGACAGTTAGTGTCTCTAAATTAATAAGACGAAACACTTAGAGTCTCTAAAGGAATAGGCTACAACAGTATGATTATATAAATTAATAAGGCGAAACACTTAGAGTCTCTAAAGGAACAGACCAGGAACTTTAGCGTCTCTAAATTAATAAGGCGAAACACTTAGATTCTCTAAAGAAATAGGACAGGAAAGATAGGGTCTCTAAATTAATAAGACGAAACTCTTAGATTCTCTAAAAGTATAGGTCAGGACAGTTAGAGTCTCTAAATTAATAAGGCGAAAGTCTTAGAATCTCTAAAGGAATAGGCCAGGACAGTTAGCGTCTTTAATTTATAAGGCGAAAGACTTAGAGTCTCTAAAGGAATAGGCCAGTAGAGTTAGGGTCTCTAAATTAAAAAGGCGAAAGTCTCAGTCTCTAAAGGAGTTGTGCAGGACAGTTAGGGGCTCTAAATTAATAGGGCGAAAAAATTTGGGTCTCTAAAGTTATAGGCCAGTACTGTTAGAGTCTCTAAATTAATAAGGCGGAACCATTAGATTCTCTAAAGGAATACGCCAGGGCAGTTAGTGTCTCTAAATTAATAAGGCGAAAAAATTAAAGTCTCTAAAGGAATAGGCCAGGAGAGTTAGAGACTCTAAATTAATTAGGCAAAACACTTAGAGTCTCTAAAGGAATAGGCCAGGACAGTTAGGGTCTCTAAATTAATAAGGCGAAACTATTACAGTCTGTAAAGTTATAGGCCAGGACAGATAGAGTCTCTAAATTAATAAAGCGAACCTCTTCGAGTCTCTAAAGCAATAGGCCAGGACAGTTAGATTCTCTAAATTAATAAGGCGAAAATCTTAGAGTTTCCAAAGGAATAGGCCAGGACAGTTAGAGTCTCCAAATTAATCAGGCTAAAACCTTAGGGTCTCTAAAGAAATAGGCCAGTACAGTTAGAGTCTCTAAATTAATAAGGCGAATCTCTTAGAGTCTCTAAAGGAATAGGCCAGGACATTTAGAGTCTCTAAATTAATAAAGCGAAACTCTTACAGTCTCTAAAGGTATAGGCCAGGTAAATTAGAGTCTCTAAATTAATAAGGTGAAACCCTTAGAGTCTCTAAAGAAATAGGCCAGGACTGTTAGTCTCTAAATTAATAAGGCAAAACTCTTAGAGTCTCTAAAGGAAAAGGCCAGGAGAGTTAGAGTCTCTAAATAAATAAGGCGAAAAACTTAGGGTCTCTAAAGAAATAGGCAAGAACAGTTAGAGACTCTAAATTAATAAGGCGAAAGTCTCAGTCCCTAAAGTAACAGTGCAGGACAGTTAGGGGCTCTAAATTAATAAGGCGATACACTTAGAATCTCTAAAGGAACAAGCCAGGACAGTTAGTGTCTCTAAAATAATAAGGCGAAACTCTTAGAGTCTCTAAAGGAATAGGCCAGGACGGTTAGATTCTCAAAATTTAAAAGGCGAAACACTTAGAGTCTCTAAAGGAATACGACAGGACAGTTAGAGTCTGTAAATTAATAAGGTGAAACACTTAGAGTCTCTAAAGGAATAGGTCAGAACTGTTAGAGTCTCTAAATTAATAAGGCGAAAAATTTATTGTCTCTATAGGTATAGGCCAGGACACTTAGGGTCTCTAAATTAATAAGGCGAAACACTTAGAGTCTCTATAGGAATAGGCCAGGAGAGTTAGAGTCTCTAAATTAATAAGGCGAAAAACTTAGTCTCTAAAGGAAAAGGCCAGGGCAGTTAGAGTCTCTAAATTAATAAGGCGAAAAACTTAGAGTCTCTAAAGTAATAGGCTAGGACAGTTAGGTTCTCTAAATTAATAAGGCGAATGTCTCTGTCTCTAAAGGAATAGTGCAGGAGAGTTAGGGTCTCTAAATTAATAAGGCGAAATACTTAAAGTCTCTAAGGAATAGACCAGGAAGTTTAGGGTCTTCTAAATTAATAAGGTGAATCTCACAGTCTCTAAAGGAAAAGGCCAGGACAGTTAGAGTCTCTAAATTAATAAGGCGAAATTCTCAGAGTCTCTAAAGGAATAGGCCATGACAGTTAGAGTCTCTAAATTAATAAGGCGAAACTCTTAGAGTCTCTAAAAGATTAGGCCAGGAGGGTTAGATTCTCTAAATTAATAAGGCGAAATTCTTAGATTCTCTAAAGTAATAGGCCAGGAAATTTAGAGTCTCCAAATTAATAAGGCGAAAATCTTAGAGTCTCTAAAGGAATACGCCAGGACAGTTAGGGTCTCTAAATGAATAAGGCGAAACTCTTAGATTCTCTAAAGGAAAAGGCCAGGTGTGTTAGAGTCTCTAAATTAATAAGGCGAAATCCTTTCAGTCTCTAAAGATTAGGCCAGGACGGTTAGAGTCTCTACATTAATAAGGCGAAACTCTTAAATTCTCTAAAGTAATAGGCCAGGACAGTTAGAGTCTCTAAATTAATAATGCGAAATTCTTAGAGTCTCTAAATTATAGGCTAGGACAGTTAGGTTCTCTAAATTAGTAAGGCGAGAGTCTCAGTCTCTAAAGGAAGAGTGCAGGAGTGTTAGGGTCTCTAAATTAATAAGGCGAAACACTTAGAGTCTCTAAAGGAATAGGCCAGGACAGTTAGGGTCTCTAAATTAATACCGCGAAATCCTTAGAGTCTGTTAAGGAATAGGCCAGGACAATTAGGTTCCCTAAATTAATAAGGCAAAAATCTTAGAGTCTCTAAAGAAATAGGCCAGGACAGTTAGAGTCTCCAAATTAATAAACCGAAACTTTTAGAGTCTCTAAAGCAATAGCTCAGGACAGTTAGAGCCCCAAAATTAATAAGGCTAAACTCTTAGAGTCTCTAAAGTTTTAGGCCAGGACAGTTAGATTCTCTAAATTAATATGGCGAATCTCTGAGAGTCTCTAAATGAATAGGCCAGGAGATTTAGAGTCTCTAAATGAATAAGGCGAAAATTTTAGAGTCTCTAAAGGAATATGCCAGGACAGTTAGGGTCTCTAAATTTCTAAGGCGAGACTCATAGTGTCTCTAAAGAAATAGGCCAGGGCATTTAGGGTCTCTAAATTAATAAGGCGAAACTCTCAGCGTCTCTAAAAGTATAGGTCAGGACAGTTAGAATCTCTAAATTTTGAAGGCGAATTTCTCAAAGTCTCTAAAGGAATAGGCCAGGACACTTAGAGTCTCTAAATTAATAAGGCGAAACACTTAGAGTCTCAAATATATAGGCCAGGGGATTTAGAGTCTCTAAATTAATAAGGCGAAAGTTTTAGAGTCTCTAAAGAATAGGCCAGGAGAGTCAGAATCTCTAAATTAATAAGGCAAAACACTTTGAGTCTCTAAAGGTTTAGGTAAGGACAGTTAGATTCTCTAAATTAATAAGGCGAAACACTTAGAGTCTCTAAAGGAATAGGCCAGGACAGTTAGAGTGTGTAAATTAATAAGGCGAAAATCTTAGAGTCTCTAAAAGTATAGGCCAGGAGTGTTAGGGTCTCAAAAATAAAAAGGCGAAAAACTTAGAGTCTCTAAAGGAATAGGCCAGGAATGTTAGAGTCTCTAAATTAATAAAGCGAAACTGATAGAGTCCCTAAAGGTAAAGGCCAGGACAGTTAGGGTCTCTAAATTAATAATGCGAAACACTCATAGTCTCTATAGGAATAGGCCAGGGCAGAGAGTGTCTCTAAATTAATAAGTCGAAACGCTTAGAGTCTCTAATGGAATAGGCCAGGACAGTTAGAGTCTCTAAATTATTAAGGCGAAATTCTTAGTGTCTCTAAAAGTATAGGCCATGACAATTAGGGTCTCTAAATGAATAAGGTGAAAGTCTCAGTCTCTAAAGGAATAGTGCAGGAGAGTTAGGGTCACTAAATTAATAAGGCGATACTATTAGATTCTCTAAAGTGATAGGCCAGGACAGTTAGAGTCTCTAATTTAATAAGGCGATAATCTTAGAGTCTCTAAAGGAATAGGACAGGACAGTTAGATTCTATACATTAATAAGACGAAACACTTAGAGTCTCTAAATTTATAGGCCAGGACTGTTAGTGTCTCTAAACTAATAAATCGAAAATCTCAGAGCTTCTAAATGAATAGGCCAAGAGAGTTAGATTCTCTAAATTAATAAGGCGAAACTCTTAGAGTCTCTAAAGGAATAGGCCAGGACCGTTAGAGTCTCAAAATTAATAAGGCGAAACGCTTTGATTCTCTAAAGGATTAGGCCAGGAGAGTTAGAGTCTCTAAATTAATAAGGCGAAACACTTAGAGTCTCTACAGTAAAAGGCCAGGACTGTTAGAGCCTCTAAATTATTAAGGCGAAGTTCTCAGTCTCTAAAGATTTGTGCAGGAGAGTTAGGGGCTCTAAATTAATAAGGCGAAAAACTTAGAGTCTCTAAAGGAATAGGCCAGGAGAGTTAGAGTCTCTAAATTAATAAGGCGATACTCTTGGAGTCTCAAAAGCAATAGACCAGGAATGTTAGTGTCTGTAAATTAATAATTCGAAACTTTTAGGGTCTCTATAAGAATAGGCCAGGACAGTTAGAGTCCCTAAATTAATAAGGCGAAACACTTAGAGTATCTAAAGGATGAGGCCAGGACTGTTAGTGTCTCTAAATTAATAAGGCGAAATTTTTAGAGGCTCTAAAGTAATAGGCCAGTAGAGTTAGAGTCTCTAAATTAATAAGGCGAAATTCTTAGAGACTCTAATGGAATAGGCTAGGACAGTTAGGTTCTATAAATGAATAAGGCGAAAGTCTCAGTCTCTAAAGTATTTGTGCAGGAGAGTTAGTTTCTCCAAATTAATAAGGCGAAACACTTAGAGTCTCTAAAGGAATAGGTCAGGACAGTTATGGTCTCTAAATTAATAAGGCGAAATTCTTGGAGTCTCTAAAGCAATAGGCCAGGACAGTTAGGGTCTCTAAATTAAAAAGGCGAACGTCTTAGAGTCTCTAATGGAATAGGCCAGGACAGTTAGAGTCTCTAAATAAATAAGGAGAAACTCATAGATTCTCTAAAGGAATAGGCCAGGAGGTTTAGAGTCTCTAAATTAATAAGGCGAAAAACTTGGAGTCCCTAAAGTAATAGGCCAGGACACTTCGGGTCTCTAAATTAATAAGGCGAAAGTCTCAGTCTCTAAAGGAATAGTGCAGGAGTGTTAGGGTCTCTAAATTAGAAAGTCGAATCTCTTAGATTCTCTAAAGGAATAGGCCAGGACAGTTAGAGTCTCTAAATTAATAAGGCGAAAGTTTCATTGTCTCTAAAGGAATAGGCCAGGACAGTAAGGGTCTCTAAATTAATAAGGCGAAAATTTTAGAGTCTCTAAAGGAATAGGCCAGGAAAGTTAGATTCTCTAAATTAATAAGGCAAAAATCTTAGAGTCTCTAGAGGAATAGGCCAGGACGTTTAGAGTCTCTAATTTAATAAGACGAAACCCTTATAGTCTCTAAAGGAGTAGGCCAGGAGAGTTAGAGTCTCTAAATTAATAAGGCGAAAGTCTTAGAGTCTCTAAAGGAATAGGTCAGGATAGATAGAGTCTCTAAATTAATAAGGTGAAAGTCACAGTCTCTAAAGAATAGTGCAGGGCAGTTAGGGTCTCTAAATTAATAAGGCGAAACTCTTAGAGTCTCTAAAGGAATAGGCCAGGACAGTTAGAGTCTCTAAATTAATAAGACGAAAAACTTAGAATCTCTAAAAGAATAGGCCAGGAAAGATAGTCTCTATAAATTAATAAGGCGAAACACTTAGAGTCTCTAAAGTAATAGGCCAGGAGGGTTAGAGTCTCTAATGTAATAAGGCGATACACTTATAGTCTCTAAAGGAATAGGCCAGGACAGTTAGATTCTCTAAATTAATAAGGCGAAACTCTTAGAGCCTCTAAAGGGTTAGTCCAGGACAGTTAGTTTCTCTAAATGAATAAGGCGAGATCCTTAGTCTCTAAAGGAATAGGTCAGAAGAGTTAGGGTCTCTAAATTAATAAGGCGAAAATCTTAGAGTCTCTAAAGAATAGGCCTGGACAGTTACAGTCTCTAAATTAATAAGGCGAAACCCATCTTGTCTCTAAAGGAATAGGCCAGGAGAATTAGAGTCTCTAAATTAATAAGGCGAAATTCTTAGATTCTCGAAAGGAATAGGCCAGGACATTTAGAGTCTCTAAATTAATAAGGCGAAACACTTAGAGTCTCTAAAGAAATAGGCCAAGACTGTTAGAGTAACCAAATTAAGAAGGAGAAACATTAAAGTCTCTAAAGGAATAGGCCAGGAGAGTTAGAATCTCTAAATTAATAAGGCGGAACTCTTAGAGTCTCTAAATGAATAGGCGAGGACAGGTAGGGTCTCTAAATTATTAAGGCGATACTCTTTGGGTCTCTAAAGTAATAGGCCAGGACAGTTAGAATCTCGAAATTCATACGGCGAATCTCTTAGAGTCTCTAAAGGAATAGGCCAGGACTGTTAGAGTCTCTAAATTAATAAGCTGAAATACTTAGATGCTCTAAAGGAATAGGCCAAGAGCGTTAGAGTCTCTAAATTAGTAAGGCGAAACACTTAGATTCTCTAAAGTTATAGGCGTGGAGAGTTAGAATCTCTAAATTAATAATGCGAAATTCTTAGAGTCTCTAAAAGTATAGGCCAGGCCAAATAGAGTCTCTAAATGAATAGGCCAGGACATTTAGAGTCTCTAAAATAATAAGGCGAAATCTTACAGTCTCTAAAGTATTAGGCCAGGACAATCAGACTCTCTAAATTAATAAGGCGAAAATCTCAGTCTCTAAAGGAGTAGTGCAGGATAGTTAGGGGCTCTAAATTAATAAGGGGAAAATCTTAGTCTCTAAAGGAATAGGCCAGGACTTTTAGAGTATTTAATTAATAAGGCGAAATCCTTAGATTCTCTAAAGGAATAGGCCAGGTCAGTTAGGGTCTCTAAATTAATAAGGCGAAAGTCTCAGTCTGTAAAGGAATTGTGCAGGACAGTTAGGGGCTCTAAATTAATAGGGCGAATCTATTAGAGTCTCTAAAGGAATAGGACAGGACAGTTAGAGTCTCTCAGTTAATAAGGCGGAACTCTTAGAATCTCTAAAGGAATAGGCCAGGACAGTTAGAGTCTCTAAATTAATAAGGCGAAACACTTGGAGTCTCTAAAGTAATAGGCCAGGACATTTATAGTCTCTAAATTAATAACGCGAAACTCTTAGAGGCTCTAAAGGAACAGGACAGGAAATTTAGAGTCACTAAATTAAAAAGGCGAAACACTTAGAGTCTCTAAAGAAATAGGCCAGGACATTAAGGGTCTCTAAATTAATAAGTCTAAACTATTAGAGTCTCTAAAGAAATAGGCCAAGACAGTTAGTTTCTCTAAATTAATAAGGCGAAAATCTTAGGTTCTCTAAAGCTATAGGCTACGACATTTAGTATCTCTAAATTAATAAGGCGGAAATCTTAGAGTCTCTAAAGGGATAGGCCATGACAAGTAGAGTCTCTAAAGGAATAGGCTAGGACAGTTAGAGTCTCTAAATTAATAAGGCGAATACCTTACAGTCTCTAAAGTAATAGGCCAGGAAAATTAGAGTCTCTAAATTAATACGGCGAAAGTGTCAGGTTCTAAAGGAAGAGTGCAGGAAAGTTAAGGGCTCACAATTAATAAGGCGAAAATCTTAGATTCTCTAAAGGAATAGGCCAGAAAATTTAGTGTCTCTAAATTAATAAAACGAAATTCTTAGAGTAACAAAATAATAGGCCAGGACAGATAGGGTCTCTAAATTAATAAGGCGTAACTCTTAGAGTCTCTAAAGGAATAGGCAAGGAAAGATAGAGTCTCTAATTTCATAAGGCGAAAATCTTGGGGTCTCTAAAGTAATAGGCCAGGACAGTTAGAGTCTCTATAATAATAAGATGAAACTCTTAGAGTCACTAAAAGTAATAGGCAAGGACATTTAGAGTCTCTAAATTAATAAGGCGAATATATTTGGTTCTCTTTAGGAATAGGTCAGGACTTTTAGAGTCTCTAAATTAATAAGGCGAAAACTTTAGGGTCTCTAAAGGAATAGTCCAGGACAGATAGGGTCTCTAAATTAATAAGGCGAAAAACTTAGAGTCTCTAAAGGAATAGGCCAGGACAGTTACAGTAGCAAAATTAATAAGGCGAAACACTTAGAGGCTCCAAAGGATTAGGCCAGGAGAGTTAGAGTCTGTAAATTAATAAGGCGAAACTCTTAGAGTCTCTAAATTAATAGGCCAGGTCTGTTAGTGTCTCTAAATTATTAAGGCGAAACACTTAGATTCTCTAAAAGTTTAGGCCAGGAGAGTTATAGTCCCTAAATTAATAAGGCGAAACACTTTGAGTCACTAAATGTATAGGCCAGGACAGTTAGCGTCTCTAAATAAATAAGACGAAACACTTAGAGTCTCAAAGTAATAGGTCAGGACAGTTAGAGTCTCTCAATTAATAAGGCGAAAAACTTAGAGCCTATAAAGGAATAGGCCAGGACATTTAGTGTCTCCAAATTAATAAGGCGAAAAACTTAGAGTCTCTAAAGGGATACGCCAGGACAGTTAGAGTCTCTAAATTAATAAGGCCAAATTGTTAGAGCCTCTAAAGAAATAGGCCAGGACAGTTAGATTCTCTACATTAATAAGAAGAAACACTTAGAGTCTCTAAAGTAATAGGATAGGACAGTAAGATTCTATAAATTAATAAGGTGAAACACTTAGAGATTCTAAAGGAACAGGCCAGGAACTTTAGCGTCTCTAAATTAATAAGGCGAAACTCTTAGAGTCTCTAAAGAAATAGGACAGGAATAATAGTCTCTAATTTAATAAGACGAAACCCTTAGAGTCTCTAAAATTATAGACAAAGAGAGTTAGAATCTCTAAATTAATAAGGCGAAAGTCTTAGAGTCTCTAAAGGAATAGGACACGACAGTTAGTGTCTTTAATTTATAAGGCGAAAAACTTAGAGTCTCTAAAGAAATAGGCCAGGACATTTAGGGTCTCTAAATTAAAAAGGCGAAAATCTCAGTCTCTAAAGGAGTTGTGCAGGACAGTTAGGGGCTCTAAATTAATAGGGCGAAAACCTTTGAGTCTCTAAAGTGATTGGCCAGTACTGTTAGAGTCTCTAAATTAATAAGGCGGAACCATTAGAGTCTCTAAAGGAATACGCCAGGGCAGTTAGTGTCTCTAAATTAATAAGGCGAAACTCTTATAGTCTCTAAAGGAATAGTCCAGGATGGTTAGAGTCTCTACATTAATAAGGCGAAACACTTAGTGTCTCTAAAGGAACAGGCCAAGACAGTTAGTGTCTCTAAATTTATAAGGCGAAAATCTCATAGTCTCTAAAGGAATAAACCAGGAAAGTTAGAGTCGCTAAATTAATAAGGCGAAAAACTTAGACTCTCTAAAGAATTAGGCAAAGACTCTTAGTGTCTCTAAATTAATAAGGCGAAACTCTTAGAGTCTCTAAAGGAATAGACTAAGACATTTAGAAACTCTAAATTAATAAGGCGAAACATTTAGAGTCTCTAAAGCAATAGGCCAGGAAAGTTAGTCTCAAATTAATAAGGCGAAAATCTTAGAGTCCCTAAAGGAATAGGCCTGGACAGTTAGAGTCTCGAAATTAATAAGGCGAAAATCTTAGTGTCTCTAAAGTATTAGGCCAGGAGAGTTAGAGTCTGTAAATTAATAAGGCGAAACTCTTAGAGTCTCTAAAGTAATAGGCCAGGAAAATTTGTGTCTCTAAATTAATAAGGCGAAGCACTTACAATCTCTAAAGGAATAGGCCAGGAGAGTTAGAGTCTCTATATTAATAAGGCGAAATTCTTAGAGTTTTTAAAGGACTAGGCCAGGACAGTTAGAGTCTCCAAATTAATAAGACGAAACTCTTAGAGTCTCTAAAGTAATAGGTCAGGACAGTTAGAGTCTCTCAATTAATAAGGCGAAACACTTGGAGTCTCTAAAGGAATAGGCCAAGAGAGTTAGTGTCTCTAAATTAATAAGGCGAAACTATTAGACTCTCTAAAGGATTAGGCCAAGACTGTTAGAGTCTCTAAATTAATAAGGCGAAACACTTAGTGTCTCTAAAGGAATAGGTCAGAACATTTAGAGTCTCGAAATTAATAAGGCGAAAATCTCAGTCTCTAAAGGAAATGTGCAGGACAGTTAGGGTCTCTAAATGAATAAGGCGAATCTCTTAGAGTCTCTAAAGGAAGAGGCCAGGACAGTTAGAGTCTCTAAATTAATAAGACGAAACTCTTAGGGTCTCTAAAGGGATAGGTCAGGAGAGTTAGAGTCTCTAATTTAATAAGGCGAAACTCATAGAGTCTCTAAAAGAAAAGGCCAGGACTGTTAGAATCTCTTAAATAAAAAGGCGAAACTCTTAGATTCTCTAAAGGAATAGCCAAGGAACGTTAGAGTCTCTAAATTAATAAGGCGAAACACTTAGAGTCTCTAAAGTAATAGGTCAGGAACTTTAGAGTCTCTAAATTAATAAGGCAATGGTCTCAGTCTCTAAAGGAATAGTGCAGGACCGTTAGGGACTCTAAATGAATAAGGCGAAATCTTAAAGTCTCTAAAAAATAGGCCAGGACTCTTAGGGAACCTAAATTAATAAGGCGCAGCTATTAGGGGCTCTAAAGAACAAGCCGGGAATGTTAGAGTCTCTATATTAATAGCGCGAAAATAATATATTCACTAAAGTAATAGGCCAGGATAGTTAGAGTCTCTAAATTAAAAAGTCGAAATCTTAATGTCTCTAATGTTATAGGCCAGGAGGGTTAGAGTCTCTAAATTCGTAAGGCGAAATTCTAGTGATCTATAAATGAATAGGCTAAGAGAGTTAGAGTCTCTAAAATAATAACCCGAAAAACTTAGAGTCTCAAAAGGAATAGGCCAGGACATTTAGAGTCTCTAAATTAATAAGGCGAAACACGTAGAGTCTCTAAAGGAATAGGCTAGGACAGTAAGATTATATAAATTAATAAGGCGAAACACTTAGAGTCTCTAAAGGAACAGGCCAGGAAATTTAGCGTCTCTAAATTAATAAGGCGAAACTCTTAGAGTCTCTAAAGATTTAGGACAGGAAAGATAGGGT
>Ga0268261_10001231_pt1 | contig 17314 bp, 14 predicted proteins | sample TergutNc150P1_FD_190353 | JGI IMG/M metagenome (GOLD analysis project Ga0268261, IMG submission 190353) | Nasutitermes corniger P1 segment gut microbial community from laboratory colony in Florida, USA - Nc150 P1 (SPAdes) (version 2) | ecosystem: Host-associated > Arthropoda: Insects >...
TGGAGCAGCTCGGTAGCTCGCTGGGCTCATAACCCAGAGGTCGCAAGTTCAAATCTTGTCCCCGCTACTAGAAAACCGTTTTGGGGTGTTCCCCAAAACGGTTTTTTCGTACCCAGGCGACGCGCAAGATTTGGGAGGAGGGTGTCCGGTGGACACCCGACGGTTCTTGTCCCCGCTACTAAATGAATACAGGAAGTTAGCGGCTCGATGCGGTAAAGCTGGCTTGGGGTTAGCACACACTCACGAGGGCCAAGCGGTTTTGATGGGTTGCTAACCTGCTTGTTCTTCTTTGTTAAACATTTCTTCAATTTCAGCTATGTGTTTATCAGTCCCAGCTTTTTTGGCATTAGGCCACTACTTTGAAACGCTCTGTGTTGTATTTTGGTTTTATGTTGGCATAGTCTTCGGACTCGATCCAATGATATAACTCGGCGGTTCGAATTGGATACAAACGTTGGGCTGAATCTGCCATGTCAAACATGTGATAGAACTTACTCACACCGCTGCCACTAACCTCATTGAGGTATTCTTCACCTTGCTCCCGGAATGCCGAAATATTTAATTCTTTGGTATATCGAGAATTACCTCCAGCGGATCGTAAAAATCTCATTACCACTTCATCTGGATCATCGTAATAAAGCGCCTCAGCCCGATCCGCAGATAATTCGGCACACCTCGACCAAAGGTTATATGCTGAAGACAGAGCCTTTGTAGCCAGATTGCTTACCCCGCGGATCACGGGCAGGTTGCCTAGGGTAGCGTTGAGAATACCAGAAGTCAAAGCCTTGCCAAAAGAAAAGTATAACATATGCTTACAGAATATATGAGCGCATTCACGCACCGAAGTGGCTTCCAGCTCTTTCGGCTCCACAGTATCCAACAAACCTGTGGTAACCACTAATTGATGTTGCGTCGCTCCACTGGCAAATGCTATAACTTTACTGCTGTTAGCCACATAAACTTCAGGAGTGTCAATCCCAAAGAAACTACAAATTTCTGGAATAGGGGCATAAATTTCCGGACATTGTTTAGGGCCGACCCGCAGTGAATTAGACATGAACTCCAAATGGCGTTCTCGATCGGAGAAGTGTTTGGCGTAAACTGACATAACCTTGGTAAATTCCGGAACTGATTTCATTTTAGCCAGAGCCGACCGGTCATTAGGGTGGCAGAAGTCCGGGAGGTCACTATCAAATGCACTCGGAAGATACTCAAGCTCATCCGCCAGTAACTCTGCGGGAATTATTTTCGCCAGGTCAAATAACGACCCATCGTCCGCATCTTCGCTATCGGCAGCGTCCACGTCACAGCTTAATGACCCATCAAGGAGGCCGAGCAATCCACAACTCCCTACTGTTGGGAGTATTCCATCCGGGAATCGCGACCGAAATGTCCGGATTCGGATCGTGTCGTCAAAGCGTTATGGTCTTGTGACTCAGGTCACCCGTCTAATAAGGTTCAGGTAAGAGAAGTGGAGCTAGGGGGAATCGAACCCCCGACCTTTTCATTGCGAACGAAACGCGCTACCAACTGCGCTATAGCCCCGGACGGTTAACCGGAGCAAGGTTAGCATGCCGTAAAGGAATCAGCAATGACCCCAGCGCAAGAATGCCCACTAGGACAAGAACGACTCTCAGGACAAGAACGACCCCAAGCTGAAGCGAGTCCCCAAGCACAAGAATGGCCCCGCAGGGAAGCGGGGCCAAGGTGGGGAGTGGTGACGACGTTAGCGCTCGTCATACTCAGTAACGCGGTAGGTGTCCTCAACGACGGGGTAGGCATCCTCCACGACATAGGTGGTCTCGGCAACCTGCTGCGGTTCGACAACGTAAGTCTCTTCAACAACGTAGTTGCCACCAGCCATCGCGGGCTGGTAAGGCTCTGGCGTTACCAACTCAGCAGCCGCCCGGCGGTGCTTAGCATCGGCCAGCCAGGAGAACAGCAGGGACAGTGCGAGCAAGGTTAAAACGCCGCCTAGTGCAATCAGGAAAGCTCGGATGAATGGAAATGGGATGCGCAGATCCCACGGCCCGAACAATTCCAGAAGAATAAACAACAGCACAATCCCGAGGATGATGGCGATTGGCCGCCAGGAGCGCAAGATACCCATGACTCCAATCTAGCATCATCCAAACTCGCTCGCGCGCCTAATAGAGCAGTGTTTCGACTCCGTGACGACCACCACAAAATAACCGTTTGCATCGGGGTTTGGGCATGCTCGCCTGCCAAGGTATAAAGCAAGTTGCCCCCGTCCAGATCTTCATCTGAGCGGGGGCAACTATTAGTTGTTTAGCGAATCAGTTCGCTGTGCTTAAGGCTAGTTGCCTTGGGCGCGGTGGTAAGCGTTGGTCATCAGTTCAGCAATCTGATCTGCACCTTGGTTGCGGATCTGCTGTACGAAGGAATCCCATTCGCTCATTGGGCGTTGCCCGGTTACGAACTGTGCGATGCCAGTTTCGGTGGCGGTCTGAACGGATTCTTGAACCAGGCCGACTTGCTCTTGCTCAGCTTCGGTCAGCGGGGCAGCAGGGTTGATCGGAACGATTTGCTTGGTAGCAATCATTTCGCGCACCCAAGCAGCTTGCTCAGGAGTCATCTGCGAGAAGATCAGATCGTCCGGACCGTTCCAGTTGTGCCACATACCATCGCGGAAGCCGAACTCTTGCTGCAACCAACCGGTGCAGTCAGCTTGGTCGCCACTCGGTACTAAGCACTCGTAGGTGCCATCAGCGTTAACGCGGTAGGTTTCACCTTCGATGCCCCAAATCTGCATGATGCGGCCTTCAGGCGAGTAGTACAGCCAGTCAAGGAACTGCAAGGTAGCCAGGAAGTAAGGCGAGTTGCGCAGATCAGAGTTCACAGCGAAGCCAGGACCCATACGGCTACCGGCAATCCAACCACCAGCGGGGCCGTCCGGAACGCGGATTACGCGAACGTTCAGGTCGATGCCAGCTTCACGAGCCGGGTTGATGATGGCGTTGGTGAGTTCAGGGAAGTTGGTTTCAATAACAGCGGCTTGGCCGTTGATGAACTTCTGAACAGCGTTGTCATCTTCCTGGGTGATTTCGGGATCGAGGATGCCCTGGGCGCGCAGGTCAGCGAACCATGCAACCATGTCGCGGAAACCATCGGTAGCTACGCGGGGGATGAATTCATCGTTAGCCCGGTCGAAGTTGGTAACTTCGCGGTTCCAACCAGCGGTGGTGCCGTAGTTAGGAGCAGCGGTCTGCATGGCGAGAGCCAGCGGGCCAGCGGTTTGGGTGTTCCAACGCGGGGTGTAAACATAGTTTAGACCGGGGATGTGAGCGGCCTGAACTTGTGCCATCGCAGCGTTGAAGTCATCGAAGGTCTGGATAGCGTCAATGTCAACGCCAGCCTCTTCGAACATGTCAACGTTTACGGCCCAGCTATGCTCGATGTTCGGCGATTGACGCAGCAGCGGGAGACGGTAGATGTTGCCGTCTTCGGCGCGGGTGGTGTCGAGTTCGCCTTGCAGATCCCATTCAGCTACGGAAGCTTCGAAGTTGGGCATGCAGTGGGTGTATTGCGACAGCGGCAACAGGTTGCCACCTGGTACCCAAGCGGCTTCGGAACCTTGCCAGATGATCGGAACCAAGGTGGGGAAGTCGCCGGAGCTTACGCGCAGAGAACGGCTGTTGTCCCAGTCAGCGAGCAGAATCTCTTCGAAATCGAAGGTGGTGTTGGTCTTCTCTTGGATGTAGCTCCAGATGCGCCAGTCGTCAGAGATCGGGTAACCGGAGTGTACGCGGTACAGCGAGGAAACTACCAACGGGTTGGGAGCGTGGAAGGTAACGCCAGCAGCGTAGTTGGGATCGGCGTCAACGCTATGAGCGGCATCAATGCCAGCGCAGATTTCGCCTTCGCCCGGTTCGGCAACTACGTCACCGGGAACTGCGGGGGGAGTTGCTACATCGGTGGTGGCGGTGTCATTACCGCAGCCAGCAGCGGTGACGCCGACGAGCAGCGCAACTAAGGAAGAGACTGCGACGCCCCTTGACCTGATTTTCACTTATTTTCTCCTTTGTTTACGCCCGACATCCTTTGGTTCCAGATGCCTTGTGGGTGGCGTACTTTTTGGTTGTTAGTGTTCACTCGGACTTACGGCCGTCGGCAACGGCGAGCCGTAAGCTACCTCGCGAACCCAGGTGACTGGCGGTTACCAGCACCGAAGTTGTTCATAAAGTTACCGGCGTTTTAGCAACACCTAATTTAGATAAGACTGAAATAAGTAGTCGAGCCTCCTCTTCTAAGTGTTGCAGGTTACGGAAAGGCAACAAATTAGCCCTTAACTGAACCGAGCATTACGCCGGAGACGAAATACTTCTGCACAAATGGGTAGGCAGCCATAACTGGCAGCACCGTCAGCAGCATGGTCACGGCTTGGATGTTGGCGCCAATCTGAGCGGCGTCGCCCGCAGCCGCGAGCTCGCTCGGTGCCAAAGCGCCCGCGATCAAGTTGCGCAAATACATGGTTACCGGTTGGAGCTGGCGGTTAGTCATAAACAACATCGCGCCAAACCAAGAGTTCCACATACCCACCGCGTAGAACAGCGTCATCGTGGCTAGCACGGCTTTAGACAGCGGCAGCACGATGCGGAAGAAAATCCCGTAAGTGCTTAGGCCGTCCAAGGCGGCTGCTTCTTCGAGTTCGGAGGGGAAGTTCTCGAAGAACGATTTCATAACCAGCAGGTTGAACACAGAAAGTGAGCCAGGGAGCAGTAGCGCCCAGATGGAGCCGTTAAGGCCATACCAACGGCCTACCACGATGAAGTGGGGGACCAAGCCGCCGCCGAAGAACATTGTGAATACCGCTAAACCGACGATCAAGGATTTGCCACGCAGGTGCGGCCGAGAGATGACGTAGGCCAACGTAGTAGTTAGGAACATGGCGATCAGCGTGTAAATAAAGGTATAAAACACGGTGTTGCGGTAGTTGATCCAGAACAGTGAGTCATTTAGCACGGCCTGGACAGTGGTCAAGTTGAACCCAACGGGTAATAGGTTGACTTGGCCGGTGCGGATCGCAGCATCCGACGAGAACGCCATTGCGATCAAGTTGATGAACGGGTAAAGCGTGACTAGACAGAGCAAGGTCAAGAAAATGTAGTTGAACCATTTGAACAATTTCATCCCGGTGGTCTCTTTGATGTTGGTCAAAGAGGTACGAATACCCGAGACATCGGGTGTGACGACTTCAGATGCGTCTACCATAGCGAGCTCCCCACGAGTTTCCGAGAGATGAAGTTGGTGGTCAAAATGAGGATGAGGCCGATAACGGATTGGAACAAACCAACCGCTGTCGCCAGAGAGAATTGACCGCCGCCGATACCGACGCGGAACAGCCAGGTGGAGATTACATCACCAGTGGAGAAGATTAGCGGGTTCTGCAGCAACAGAACTTTCTCAAAACCAACTGCCATGAAGCTACCTACGTTGAGCACCATCAGGGTAACAATGGTAGGCCGAATGCCCGGTAGGGTAACGTGCCAAGTTTGTTGCCATCGGTTGGCCCCGTCTATTCGGGCCGCTTCGTAGAGGCCATCGTCAATTGTGGATAGCGCCGCTAGATAGAGGATGGTCCCCCAGCCCACCGTTTGCCAAGCTTCTGAAATAATCCAGATGGGCCGGAACCATTCTGGGTGCTGCATAAAGATAATGCGGTCGCCGCCGAAGAACTGGATGATCTGGTTGATGGTACCGGTGGCGGTGGTCAGTTGGAGTACCAGACCAGCCACGATAACAATGGATAGGAAGTGCGGCAGGTAGGTGATGGTCTGCACGCTGCGCTTGAAGGCGCGGTTACGCACCTCGTTGAGCGCTAAGGCGAGGAGGATCGGCAACGGGAAGCCGATTATGAACCACAAACCGCCCAGGATCACGGTATTTAAGAAAGCCTGGCGGAACGCTGGAGTCTGGAACGCCATGCGGAAGAACAGTAAGCCTTCCCATTCATCGCCCCACAGGGCGCCGCCAGCACGGAAGCGGCGGAATGCGATGATCGCACCGAACATGGAGACATAAGAGAACAGGATGATTTGAATCATCGGCAGGATGGCTAGGGAGTACAGGCGCCAGTCTTTTTTGAAAGCAATATACCAAGGCACTCGACGTTGGCCGACAAAGCGCTTTTTCTGCCACGGCCAGCGTTTTTTGTGGTGTTCTGCACCCCCGAACCGGTCAACTAACGGCGCGTCACTCACTAACGCGTCGTCCGGATAGTTCAAGACATCACTTGTCACGTTACCACCACACTTCGATATCGGAATTCTTACATTCGGCAGTCAACTACCAAACTTAATGAACAACCTAAACCGATATGCGCTGAGCAACCAGTCGAAAAGGGTGCGTTTACCAAGTCTTTACCAAGGTGAGGAGCGTCACATTGCGTGTGAGCAGGCAAAATACCGCAGCGAACCTCATTGATGAGCCATGTGGGAGGAATTAGGGGCGGGTATTTAGGGATGGGTCATCGAAAGCAGGTTTAGCTTTTGATCCAAGTCGGCCTCAGTTAGGGCACCGTTTTCGATTAGGCCCAGTTTGGTGACGGCATCCCGGATGGTGGTTTTGTGCTTAACGGCATATTTGGCAACTTCGGCGGCCTTTTCATACCCGATGCTGCGGTTGAGGGCGGTCACGATGGAAGGCGACGCCCCGGCCAGGTTTTCGCAATGTTCGATGTTAGCGCTAACGCCGACGATGCATTTGTCGGCTAGCAGCTTGGTAGCGTTACTGAGCAAGGCGATTGACTCCAGCAACGCGGCGGCCAACACGGGCATTTGGACATTAAGTTCAAAGTTGCCGCTTGCCCCGGCCCACGCCACGGTGGCATCGTTACCAATTACTCGGGCACAAACCATCAAAACCGACTCGGGCACCACTGGGTTAACTTTGCCGGGCATGATGGAGCTGCCGGGTTGTAGGTCCGGGAGATTGATTTCGCCCAGGCCAGCATTGGGGCCAGAGCCCATCCACCTGAGGTCGTTGCAGATTTTGGTTAACCCCACGGCCAGGGCCTTGAGGTCGCCAGAAAGAGTGACAAGTTGATCGCGGCTCCATTGGGCTGCGAAGTGGTTAGCGGCTTCCGTGACTGGCAAATTGGTTAGCGCGGCGAGCCGTTGGCAAACCTTTGCAGTGAAACCGGGCGGGGTGTTTATCCCGGTCCCCACTGCCGTGCCGCCTAAGGGAACCGTGGCGGTGGGCTGGATATCAGTGGCTAGCCGGTTTTTATTGCTCGCAATCGCTGCGGCATAACCCCCGAACTCTTGGCCTAGTGTAACCGGCGTGGCGTCCATCAGGTGCGTGCGCCCAGCTTTGACTACCGGTTGGAACTCTTCGGCTTTGCTGACCAGCGTTTGTTCCAAGTGTTTCAAGGCGGGGATTAGGTTGTTTTTGAGGGACGATGCCGCCGCGACGTGGATTGCGGTGGGGAACACGTCATTGGAGCTTTGTGAGGCGTTTACAATATCGTTCGGATGCACCGGGCGGTTGCAGGTTTGGCTGGCTAAGGTGGCTAGCACCTCGTTCATATTCATATTAGAAGAGGTGCCTGAGCCGGTTTGGTAGATGTCAATCGGAAACTCGGCCATCATCCCGCTGCCCTTTTGTTCACTCAGGCGAGCGGCAATTTGGGCGGCGGCTTGGGCAACCGCTTGGCCGGTCTCGCGGTCAACCACGCCTAGCTCAACATTTGTTTCGGCTGCGGCTTGCTTGATCAGCGCCAACGCGGCCAGCAACTCAGGCGGCAACGGCTGACCGGAGACCGGGAAGTTCTCAACCGCGCGCTGAGTTTGCGCGGCGTACAAAGCTTTTTCGGGTACTAGCACGTTCCCCATCGAGTCATGCTCGAACCGGAACCCAGGAGGCGCCTCGTTAGTCACCTTTTAACTCCTGCCTCTAAGGATTACTGGATATGTGGTGTTGGGGTTGCGGACCCCGCAGCTTGTGAGACCCCGCAGTTTGTAAGGTCGATCCCGCGATTTTTTTGAACCCCGCAGTTTGTAGATTTGGAGGTGAGAAGCGAATGGTGCTGCCGCTAGAACGGCTCGGGGTCGAAGCTGCTAGCTTTGGGGCCCGAGCCATCCGAATCTCCGGTGATCGCCTCGAACCTGGCCCGGGCGCCGTCAAGCCAAACTTGGCAATGGGCCGCTAACGCCTCACCCCGTTCCCACAAGGCTAATGCTCCCTCTAGTGGCTCGCCGCCGGCTTCTAACCGGGCAACCACTTGGCTTAACTCCTCGCGAGCTTGCTCAAAAGTTAGCGCGGCAACATCGTCATTAGCGCTGCCCTGCGCCGAACTCAGGGTGGTGGCGTCGGTCTTTACTGCCATAAGACGATTGAACATCACCCCACGGACAAATTTATTCGGTGCGTTTCGGCGATGGACTGCGTTCTCGCCGCCGCTTGTGGACTGTATGTCCACGCCGCTCTCGCTCGGTCTTGTCCCTCATCCGCAACGCACGCGAATAAAGGGTGCGCGATTTGTGAAATTTATTCGGTGTGTTTCGGCAGCGGCCACGCGGCTGCGGTCTATTAGGGTGGTGGTATGACTTATGTGATCGGTAAGCCTTGCGTGGATGTGATGGATCGGGCATGTGTGGACGAGTGCCCCGTGGACTGCATATATGAAGGGGAACGATCACTCTATATTCATCCTGAAGAGTGCGTAGATTGCGGCGCCTGTGAACCGGTTTGCCCGGCTGAGGCCATCTATTACGAAGACGACCTACCGCCGGAGTTGCAGCCCTATCTGGCCGACAATGCCGACTTTTTCGATTTGGTGTTGCCGGGTCGCGACGAACCGCTGGGCTCGCCGGGTGGGGCGCATCGGCTCGGCCCCATCGGGGTGGACACGCCCCTCATTGCCGCATTGCCAAAATAATCAGGGATTTTTGATAGCTGCAGAGGGGGGATCCTGAGATCTGAGTCGCTGCGCTCCTTGCCGCAGGGTGACGGGGGAACAGGACGATGGCGGGAATGGTGAGGTTGCGGACTGGAAAGGTCTAAGCTGGCCAAATGGGTGGGCACTCGCACGATCACGGCAGTCAAGGTGGGCCGACCGACCGGCGCAAACTGACGATCACGTTTGCCCTGGCCTGTGCCGTGGTAATCATGCAGGTGGTCGGGGCAATTTTAACCGGTTCTATCGCGTTGCTAGCCGACACGGTACACACTGTCACCGACGCGGCGGGCAGCGGAGTCGCGCTAACCGTAGATAAAGTGATGCATCGGCCGCCCACCGCCGACCGGACGTGGGGGCTGCGCCGACTCGAAGTTTTGACAGTCTGTGCGCGCGCGGCAGTTCTGCTCGGTGTCGGCATCTACGTCATCGTGGAAGGCTTTCAGCGGCTGCTGCGACCTCCCGAAATCCCAGGCGTGGAGCTGGTGATTTTTGGCGGCCTCGGCCTCATCGCCAATCTGGTTTCGCTATTTATTCTCACGCGCGGGCGCAGTGAAAGCTTCAACATGCGAGCCGCTGTGCTAGAAACTCTGAACGATGCCATCGGCTCGGTCGGCGTGCTAATCGCCGCGATTGTCATGGCGCTGACCGGCTGGCAGCGGGCCGATGCGATTGCTGGTTTACTGATTGCCGCGCTGATTGTGCCTCGCGCCTTAAAACTCTTACGCGAGACGGTTGAAGTCTTATTAGAAGCCACCCCGCCGGGCCTGGATTTGGCGGCGGTGCGCGAAGATTTGCTCAGTCTCGACCATGTGATTGCAGTTCACGATTTGCATGCCTCGCTGGTCAGCTCCGGGCTGCCCACGCTATCGGCTCATGTGGTGGTGGAGGAGAGCTGTTTCCGCGACGGCCATACCAGGGAGTTGCTGGATCGCTTGCAGCATCGGGCGTTATCGCACTTCGGCATCCCGATTGAGCACACCACGTTCCAAATTGAACCGCCCCCGCACGCCGCCCACGAGCGCCCCATGCACGCCTAAGCCTCAGCGCGCCTACTGTTGCGGTTTTACTTTTAGGGCTTTGGCTAGGATGGTGCCGTCGGCTAGTTTGGTGAGGAGTGTATCGCCGTCGGAAATATCGTTCACCGAGCGCACCACGGCCCCATCGGCGCGCTGCACGATGGCGAAACCGCGCTCCATCGTAGCTTTGGGGGATAGTGACCGGAGGCTGGCGGTCAAGCTAGAAATCTGCGAATTTGCAGATAATAATCGGGATTCGAACCGATGCCGTAGCGAGCTAACCGTCGCGGCCAGGTCGCGCTCGCGGGCTTCGATCAAGGTAAGTGGCGAGGCAAGCACCGGTCGGCTGCGAATTTCGTCCAATGAATGTTGTTGGCGCTCCAACAAATTGGTGACTGACCGGCGCAAGGAGCGCTGAGCAGCCGTAATTTCTTCGCGCAGCTCGCCGACATCGGGCACGATCCGCTTGGCGGCATCGGTTGGGGTAGAAGCGCGCAGGTCAGCGACGAAATCCAAGATAGGGTTATCGCGCTCATGCCCGATGGCGGAGACGACCGGGGTGCGGGCGGAGAACACAGCGCGAACCAGGCCCTCGTCTGAGAACGGGAGCAAATCCTCAATTCCACCGCCGCCGCGGGCAATAACGATGACCTCGACGTGGCCTAACGCATCAAGTTCAATCAAAGCTGCCATGACTTGCGGTACGGCATCGGCACCCTGTACTGCGACTTCGCGCACTTCGAAGCGGACTTCGGGCCAGCGCAGGCGCGAGTTGTTGATGACATCGTGCATGGCATCTGAATTGCGGCCGGTGATCAGCCCGATGGCGCCGGGCAAGAACGGCAGGGGTTTTTTGCGCTCGTGGGCGAATAGGCCTTCGGCATCGAGGATCCGCTTCAAATGTTCTAACCGCGCCAGTAAATCGCCAATACCGACCGCCCTTATTTCTGAAGCGCGGAGGGATAGCCGCCCGTTACCGGCATAAAAATTGGGCTTGGCATAAATCAGCACTTTGGCGCCGCGTTCCAGTTCGATGCCAGAGCGCTCTAGCGTGTTGGTGAAGACTGTGACATCAATCGAGGCTTGTTGGTGTAGGTCGCGCAGCGTGAAGTACTGCATCCCGGCACCGGGGCGGGGGTTGAACTGGATCACCTCGCCTTCCACCCAAACGGCGCCGAGCCGGTCAATCCAACCTTGGATTTTGCCGGAGACAAACGCGACAGACCAGGGATTTTCCGGTGTGGAGGGAGAAACTGGAGCTTGGCTCAATTTTTGTCCCTCCCGTGGTTTATGGTGCTGATAAGCGCCGTTGTTGCTGACGGTGTAACTAACTGCGCCCTTTAACCTAGCCCAAGTTTGGGGCGGCACGGGCCAGGTGGGAGCCATTTGCTAGTCAACCGGGGCGACGCGCGCGTTTGCGTGGCCTAAGTAGTAGGTAAAGTCGCGGTGTGATTGTGGGGAAGACGGTTTTACTGGCTGGGCCGCGTGGCTTCTGTGCCGGGGTGGACCGCGCGGTGACTGCGGTGGAGCGCGCGCTGGCGCAATACGGTGCGCCGATTTATGTGCGGCACGAGATTGTCCATAACCGGCATGTGGTAAACCGCTTAGCCGCAATGGGGGCGGTTTTCGTGGATGAGGTTGATGAGGTTCCGGTCGGCGCCCGGGTTATTTTTTCTGCGCATGGAGTCTCACCAGCGGTTCGGGCGGCTGCTGATGCTAGGTCATTGCAGACGATAGATGCCACTTGTCCGCTAGTAACGAAAGTGCATAAAGAAGTTACTAAATTCGCTAATGAAGATTACGACATTATTTTAATCGGCCACCGGGGGCATGAAGAAGTCGAAGGCACCGCCGGAGAAGCGCCTTCTCATGTGCAAATTGTTTCTTCTTTTGCGGACATTGATAACGTGAGTGTGCGCAACCCGGATAAAGTGATTTGGTTATCCCAAACTACTTTATCGGTGGATGAGACTGCGGTTATGGTTTCGCATTTGCGTAATCGCTTCCCCAATTTGAATGATCCGCCTTCTGATGATATTTGTTATGCCACGCAAAACCGGCAAGATGCAGTAAAGGCGATTGCATTCCGTTCAGACGTAGTTGTGGTAGTTGGCTCGGCTAATTCCTCTAATTCGGTGCGGTTAGTTGAAGTAGCATTGCAGAATGGGGCTAAGGCAGCTTTTCGAATCGACGATGCCGGAGAAATTGACCCTGCCTGGTTTATCGGCGCCGATACCGTAGGTTTGACTTCCGGGGCGTCAGTTCCCGAGAACTTAGTGACTGATACCATTGCTCGGCTGCGCGAATTTGGTTACCAGAATTTAGAGATTGTCCAAACTGCAAATGAGACTACTAGATTCGCGTTACCTAGAGAGTTGAAAAACAAGTGTCACAACATTGGAGATTCTGCGATCTTCACAGCTCCGCTGCTTGCCGCAGAATGACGTGCCACCCTGTCACCCTGTCATCCTGCGGAAGCGTAGCGTACTCGCAGGATCTCGAAACTTGATAATTATTAGGAAATAATGGAAAACGAAGTAATGTTAAAGCCGCCGATTGAAGCGGTTTTGCCGCAGCCCAATGTTACTGCGGCGATGAGTCTGCGCGGATTATGGAAAACCTTTGGGCAGAAAACCGCCGTGGCTGATGTTAACTTAGACATTCCGCAAGGTTCTTTTTATGGCATCGTCGGCCCTAATGGTGCCGGTAAAACCACAACGCTTTCTATGGCTACTGGTTTATTAAGGCCAGATGCTGGTTCTGCGATGGTATTAGGCCATGACGTATGGCATGATGCGGCAGGTGCAAAGCGGTTAATGGGGGTATTGCCCGATGGGGTCCGGCTATTTGACCGGCTGACCGGGGCGCAATTAATTACTTATGCCGGTTTATTGCGCGGAATGGACCGGGCGACGGTTGCGACAAGGACTAATGATTTATTAGCCGCTATGGATTTGACAAATGATAGTGGCAAATTCGTAGTTGATTATTCAGCGGGTATGACTAAGAAAGTCGCATTAGCTTGCGCAATGATCCATGCGCCTAAGTTATTAGTTTTGGATGAACCATTTGAAGCAGTTGATCCGGTTAGTGCGGCAAACATCCGCGACATATTGCATCGTTATGTTGAAAATGGCGGCACAGTAGTTATTTCGAGCCATGTAATGGATTTAGTGCAGCGCACTTGTTCGCATGTGGCGATTATGGCTAATGCTCAAGTGGTGGCATCGGGCACTGTTGACAATGTGCGCGGCGGGCGGTCGCTGGAGGATCGCTTTGTCGAGCTGGTCGGTGGACGACGCAGTGGAGAGGGCCTCGAATGGTTGGCCCGATAAGGGGAAATCTCCGGCGATCTGCGGCGTTGTCGCAGCCGCTCATGGACCGTACGTCCACTCCGCTCTCGCTCCGCCTTGCATCTCATCCGGAGTTTTCCCCTTCTCGGAATCTTTCCGGTGTGGGGTTGATCATGCGGCTGAAGGCGCAGTTGCTGTTCAACGGGTTCCGCCGCAGCGTCTGGATGACCATCGGGTTCATCATCGGCGCCCTGTACGCGCTCAGCAACGTAGTCGGCGCCATCATCGGCGCGATAATCGGGATGCGGTTCAACTCCGCGCTGACCAGCCAAATCTTGATCATCGCAGGCGCTATCGCGATTTTGGCGTGGCTGATCGGCCCCATCGTCGCATTCGGCGTGGACACCACAATTGACCCTCATCGCTTCGCGCTATTCCCGATGAAACGCAACGAACTCATGGCGGGAATGACCGGGGCCGGCCTCATCGGCATCCCCGGCATCGCGACCGCTCTAGCGTTTGTCGGAACGGCTTTTGCCTGGTGGCGAACCCCCGCCGCCGTCCTTGTTGCGCTGATCGGCGGCATCGCCGGTGTACTCCTCGCCATTATCGGGTCGCGCGCCCTGACTACTTGGCTGGCCCCGAAACTGGAACAACGTGGGGTGCGCGAAGTCATCACCCTAATTTTATTGGTTCCGCTGATGCTGATCGGCCCCATTTCTAGTTGGCTCGGGATGCGCACTGCTGAATTGGGCCAGGCCGGGGGCCTAACCGCCTTGGTTAACGCCGCCGCCAACTTGCTGGGTTGGACCCCGTTCGGAGCACCTTGGGCCGCCGCCCACGCTGCCGCTGCTGGCGATTGGTTGGGAGTGCTCGCCCGCCTCGCCATCCTGGCGCTCGGTATCGCCGCGCTGTGGGCACTGTGGTCGCACGCTCTCGGCAAAGCTTTGGAACGACCCACCGAAGTCAAAACTTCGGGGGCCGCGCGCGTCAAGGGCGTCGGGTTTTTTGGCCGCTTCCCAGCCACACCCACCGGCGCCATAGCCGCCCGGTCCGCCACCTATTGGCTCCGCGATCCGCGCTACATGGCCGGGCTCATCGTGGTTCCGCTGCTGCCGATCGCGCTGGCGTTTGGCGCCTCGCAAGAAGCAACGCTTTGGCCGATGGTCTTAGCTATCGCACCGTTCACCGCCTGGATCCTCGCTTTCGGCACCTCCAATGACATCGGTTATGACTACACGGCATTTGCCTTGCATGTCTCGACCGGCGTTTCTGGCCGCGCGGATCGGCTGGGCCGGCTAGTTCCGACGATGCTATTGGGCATCCCGGTCATTGTCCTTTATGCGGTACTCAGCGCTTGGTACGTCGGACGGTTGCACTTCGTCCCGCCGGTGTTGGGGGCATCGCTAGGCGTATTCTTTGGCACGCTCGGAATTGCGGCGGCGGCATCGGCCAAGTTTGTGTATCCGGTGGCTAAACCGGGGGAGTCGCCGTTCAAGCAACCGCAAGGGGCCGTGGCCGCGACTATGGTTTCCCAATTTGCCACGATGGGTTTGTCCGCGCTGGTGAGTTTGCCCGTCACCGCGTTGGGCGTTTGGGCGATAGCTGCCAACAATCCGCTGATCGGGTGGATCACGTTGCTGGTAGGGCTGGTGATTGGAATTCCGTTATTCCTTGCCGGGGTCAGGCTCGGTGGGCGCTGGGTGGATGCCGGGGCGCCCGAGTTGCTACAAAAGGTCCACAACTTTGCCTAAAGAGTCTGCCCAGCAGAAAGTTATGTACGCTTTGGAGTTGTTTGCAACGCCATAACGTCCCTAAAGCATGCACAACTTTTCGTGGGGGATTAATCGGGCAGGGTTCTGAAAACAGATGAGGGAATTAGATGTCTTTAACTATTGGTATTGTGGGGCTGCCCAATGTGGGTAAGTCAACTTTGTTCAACGCGCTGACCCGCAACAATGTGCTGGCTGCCAATTACCCATTCGCTACCATCGAGCCAAACGTTGGCATCGTGGCGCTGCCCGATCCGCGCCTCGATGAGTTGACCAAACTGTTCAACTCGGCCAAAACGATCCCGGCCACCGTTAGCTTTGTGGACATCGCGGGCATCGTAGCGGGCGCTTCGGAGGGCGAAGGCCTCGGCAATAAGTTCTTGGCGCACATCCGGGAAGCCGATGCCATCTGTGAAGTGACCAGAGTTTTCCGGGACGATGACGTACACCGAGTAGCTGGCAGCACCGACGCAAAGGGTGACATCGAAACCATTTCCACCGAGCTAATCCTGGCCGATTTACAGACTCTTGAGAAAGCCATCCCGAGGATGGAAAAAGAGGTCAAGATTAAAAAGGGTGACCCGGTGCTTTACGCCCAGGCGGTGAAGGCCCAAGAGGTACTGAACAGTGGCAAAACCTTGTACGCCGGGGCCAAAGATGCTGGGATTGACCTTGAGGTAATCAAGCCGCTGCAGTTATTAACTGCCAAGCCGTTTATCTACGTATTCAACGTTTCCGATGATCAGCTAGCAGACCAGGCCGAACTAGACCGGTTAAGCGCGATGGTAGCTCCGGCCGAGGCGATATTTATTGATGCGAAATTCGAGTCAGAGCTGGCCGAGTTGGAACCGGATGATGCGCGGGAGATGCTGGCCGATAGTGGCCGCGACGAAAGCGGCCTCGACCAGTTGGCCAGGGTCGGCTTTAACACGCTGGGCCTGCAAACTTACTTGACGGCTGGCCCCAAAGAATCGCGAGCTTGGACTATCCACCAGGGCTGGAAGGCTCCCCAGGCTGCCGGGGTGATTCACACTGATTTTGAGCGCGGTTTTATCAAAGCCGAGGTGATTAGTTACGATGATTTGCTGGAAGCCGGGTCCGTCGCGGCGGTCCGGGCGGCGGGCAAAGCCCGCATCGAGGGCAAAGACTACATAATGCAAGACGGCGACGTGTGCGAGTTCCGTTTTAACGTTTAAGAATTTCCATTACCAGAAAATTGTGTTTGGCGTAAGTTATTTCCGAAATGTGTTTATGCGTGGTAATACGCAGATAGCATCGTGTCATTACGCAATTAGGCTCCAAGAAAGCCGCGACTGCAGCGGGTATTGATGGGATAACCGCAGGTCAGATGCACCTTTTAAGTGGCGCTGAATCAAAAGTACATAATTGCCAGTGAACCTAAACACATTTGCTAAACCCCCCATAAACACCCCGCGCACAGAGCGCATTTTTTACATACTTACGGCGCCATATGGTTTTAGGGCTTTGATTCATCCGCAAAACTAATCCTTGTCCGACGGCGGCGAGATTCACCCACCGGCAATACCCATTGCCGAATCTGAATCTAGATGCCGTAGTTATTTGGAAGGATCACCCATGAGAATCAAAATTGCAGCTCGCGTGGCCGCAGTGGTTGCTTCTGCATTGGTTGCGGTAGCTTGTGCTACCCCCGATGTGACCGCGACCGTCACCCCGCCGCCCGCAGCCGGCGAAACCGTAACTGAAGGTACTGCTCCTGCAGCCTTGCAGTCCGTATCGCTCGGCTGGGTTAACACCCCCAACGCGTTACACGACTTAGTGCCGAACTCCGCCAACAACCAGTTGCAACTGCTGCTGAATGGCCCTGGCTTCGGTTTCTACAACGCCGATCAAGAATACATTCTGAACCCTGACTTTGGTACTTTTGAAGAGGTTTCCGTTGATGAAGCCGCTGGCACCCGTACCGTAAAGGCCACCGTACGCGACGGCGTTACTTGGTCGGATGGCACCCCTGTAGATGCCGCCGACTTGCTGATGGCCTGGATGTTGAACAACAACCGCCTCATCCCCGATGACGCTAACTGGTCTTGGGTAAGCACCATTGCTTCGCGTGCGACTATTGGCGCTTTCCCGGTGGTTTCCGATGACGGCCGCTCCATCACCTTCACCTTCGATAACCTGCGTTCGGACTGGTACCTGAACTTCGACCCGTATGCTATCCCGGCTCACATCGTTGGCCGTTTAGCACTGGGCATTGACGACCCGACCGCCGCTAAGCAAGCTGTGATCAGCGCATTCGGTGGCCCGGAAAACTACCAAACGCAAGATGGCACC
>Ga0268261_10001232_pt1 | contig 17309 bp, 12 predicted proteins | sample TergutNc150P1_FD_190353 | JGI IMG/M metagenome (GOLD analysis project Ga0268261, IMG submission 190353) | Nasutitermes corniger P1 segment gut microbial community from laboratory colony in Florida, USA - Nc150 P1 (SPAdes) (version 2) | ecosystem: Host-associated > Arthropoda: Insects >...
TACCCACGCTTTTTCCTAATATGGTATCAGAGGTTGTAACTGGGTCGTGCTGACGCCATTAAATTGCAAGGCAAGACGACGGTCTCTTCCTACATTCTTTAACTTCGTAATTGGGGCAAGCGTTAAGCAACAATTTTTCGAAGTTAACTGACCAAAGTATTAACCTGTAATTTTGGATATTACACTTCCATCGAAATTCGAAATTTCATCGTTCTGATTGCAAGCCAGAAGAAATAGCTTTCGGGCGGAATTTAGTATTTCCTGCACTTATATTTTATAACCAGTGGCTGGAACAATTGTTTAATTAAAGGAAGCTTTGTCAATCTCATTCCATTCTTAATACCAGGTGACGTTGATTCTTTGAGCAGGAAAATGTTTTGGACCTTGCACCAGGTGTCATGGAGTAGGGTCCCACTTCCTTTTTACTGAGCAGATTACACTTGTTCTTTTTGGTGTTTGGTGCTGTTTTGAGAAATTCTCTACTACCCGCTTGACTGCGTTTTCTAATACCACCGTGAGAATGTCGAATTCTTAACGTAGAATGTAGCAAACGTGGAAACAAAATAAGATGCTAATTATCCGACGAAACACAACATACAGATGTAGTATATTAGTCTTTTATTGTACAATACATGTTACTCCTCTGCAGATATGCTATCATCAGGTAGACGACGGATACAAGAAAATAAATAAAAAGACTAAGAGACTTCTATTTTAAACGAGTATGAATTATAAAAATATTTTCCAAAAAAGAATTAATTAGTTTAAAATTAATACATAACCATATTACAGAGTTCCTGAGGTATAATTAGGTAAAATATTGCTCTGGCAAACATATGCTGCCACGACTTTACCATGATTCTTTTTTATCATATTGACCTTTAATTTTATACCATTTATTTTACAGTTTCATGTAGATTATACTTAACGAATTGTGTAACATTTGATTTATTAATTGTAACCTTATTAATTCGTTGTTTTGGAATGATATTGTTATAATTTATAACACTGTAAAGAGAAGCCTCTATCTTTTCTTTTAATGTACCAGACGTCTACCTGATGATGGCTGATCTGCAGATGTAAAACACGTTGCCTACAATAAAAGACTACTGTGTTATATATGTTGTTTTTGGTCGGATAATTAGCACCTTGTTGCAAAATACACAACAGGACAACGTGACCCTAAAATGAAAAGAAAAGCTGAGGGGGAAGTGGTGACTGAATGAATGAAGCTTATTCTACATAGCGCAATCATATGCTTTGCTTTTAGCTTCAATAATATTACAGATAGCAATTTGGTTCTGCCACTGTGCTATAATAATTACCACCGCAAACCTACAGTTACTATTACCTGTACGACGAGAGAATCCTCGACAGTATTACCCTTTCTACTGTATGTACTACAATATGTACTCTCACAATATTACTATTAATAATACTCCTACACGGTATGTACCCCAACAATATTACTCTTTCTACTACATGTATCACCTTATGTACACTCACAATTTTACTATTACGACCTCAGATTGCGGATGGAGGAGCGGCCTCCAACATAGCAAGTAGCTGCGAATATAATTAAAAAGCAGTCGCGGGTAGCCAACAAGGGGTTGTCCTCCAGCATGGGGTTGGACGAGGTGCTAACAGCGTGTTCGAACACCCACATGTCATCACATCTCTTCCCTTTATTCATTCCTCCGTTTCGCCTCACACGTCTCCTTCCTCTGTTTGCAAACCAATCCACGCACCGACACAGACAACAGTCGCTTAACCGTCACAGCATATTCAGTTCTCGGCTTTTTCTCACAGCAAGACCCTCTTCTCCTTAGTCTCTGATTCATTCACCAAATCAGGCCGAAACTATTTCTCCATTACACATTAGAGCAACTCTCTTTCTTTCATTCGCTCGCTCTCTCTATGATTCCAGTCTCTGTCCCAAGCCCCAAAATGAAACACCGCCTCTCATCACACCAAAGCACTCTCTCGATCTCCCATCCAAGCCAAGCCAAAGTGCTAACTGGAGGCAGAGAGTTGTGCGAAGCTCAAGTCGACGTTCCCCTTTCTGTAATGCAGTCCTGCGTTTGACCGCATTGCTGGGCTCTATAACAGACACTTTAACTCTAACAGGGAAATATGATTACGCCAACGATTTTAAAGTTAGGCTAAGGATCTTGACTGATCTTGCAATAGACTAGCGCCAAGGTAGCCCTGGGCTAATTATGGGAGGGATAAGCTTTGTTTGGTTGGCAGTCTCGGTTTTGAGCCCAGACTAAATCATTCGCAGACCGGAGGCATGCTGAAGCCGCCGCGGAAAACCTCAATCAGAGTAATGAAAAGTGCCCGACAGATCAGCGCCGAACGCGATTTCTTGAGCCAAATTGGCCATCGCGGGCAATGACCTCGACAGTCCTGCCGGCCCCTGTCGCATTTCGCTTTTCGCGTCAGGCGAAGAGGTCAAACCCTAGTTAGCGTATCTGCCGAGTATCATACTAGGTGGTACCCCACGTCAGTCAACGTAGAGTCAAAGCTCACAGACAGGGCTCTGATATGTTCGCCAAAGAGCGTAACACCCAGATCCTCGTGGATATGCCTGTTTCGTACATACCAGGGGGCACCATTAGCAAGGCCAATGCACTTGGATTGTAACACCTGCAGCCTCCGGACGTGGGTGCGGGCAGCGGACCTCCACGCCGGGCAGGCGAAATACATCATGGGACGGATGAGCTGTTTATATGGCAGTACTGTTCTCTTGACGGAAAAATCCCTCATCCTATTCAGGAAGTGACCCAGCATACCCACCCACTAAGCAGTCTTCTTCCTGAACTGATGGATATGAGGCGGCCAGTTGAGTCGTGTATTTAGAGTCACCCCAAGTAACGAAATTTGTCGACCCATTGGATTGTTTCCCCAAAGAGTGTTACGGGTTCGGGACTGGATGAAGCTCAGAAGACCGCCCATCTTCGACTCTTTTAGCCAAAGTTCCTGGTTATCCTTTCAACGAGGCGGGCCAACTGCAAGGACGTGCTATGCCTGGTTCGAAACTCAAACTGTTCGTCTCGCATCAGTCCGCGCACGCTTAATTCATGTATGATCCAAGCTAATAGGATCTTTTCAAATACTGTACCAATCGTGTCCAAGAGGCTAATGGACCGGTAGGACGAGGGCAGTGCAGGATATTTACCCGGTTTAAGGATAGAAATCACCCGAGCGTGCTTCCACGCTGTAAGGAAGTGATGGGTAAGGAAAACCACATTAAAATCTGGGCCAGGAGGGATACCGCTCGCTGGGGAAGATACTTCAAGGTCCTGTTCGGGATACTGTTTGAGCCCGGAGCCTTGCTGAACTTGAAACCCCAGATGACTTCGTCAGGAAGTAAGACCTCAGCACCACGTCAACCATTTCAATCACTGCCGCAACCGATGAATCGGTTACCGCCTGAAACTGAGACTCCAGACTAACGGTAAGAGCTTCGGTTTTCTCTTAGCCTGAGAGAGCGACTCTCCCCAGGAAGACCGGGGAAGTTGGAGTAGGAACTTGCATCACCCGTTTGGTCATCCTCCACAACGACTGGTCTTCAGAATCGAGGAATCCAATCAATCCACTGGTCATAACTCCACTCGTTGAGGCAGCGGGTCACCAACTTCTGCAGGCGATTGACCTCGGCTGACACAGCGGGGTCCCTGGTGACATGCCTCCGCTTCCACAGCTGATTCTACGGGCATATCTAATCCTGAATGTCAGCCGGTATCGGAGGCTGTGGGTCGTCACGCGGGCGACACTTGGGAGTAGAAGCTACAAGATCCTTACGAACAGCGCCGGAGTTCTCAACGCAAGTGTCGCTTGACGTCCCGTTGTGCAATTCCCGATCGAACGGAATTTGATTTTCCAAGTGAGTTCTCGAAGTTGGACCAGTCAGTCAGACCAGTCAGGGCTATCCGGTGGGTGGTGAAAGGATGAGCGACACGCAGTGTAAATTTGTACCACGAGGTGGCCCAAGGTTAGCGCAGAACACGAAGTCAGATACACCGGATATTAGAGGTTCTTGGTTATCACGATGTCCAAGGCACCGGGTGTAGAGGTGGGGTTGTATAGAATTGAGGTTGGGATGTCAGGTCCAAAGATCAGACAGGAGTTCTTGTCGACAAAAACACGTAGGAGTATCCCCGTCTCGTGTTCAGCCGCCAGGACAAATCCACATATTTGGTGTTGAAATCGCCGGCCATCAAGACCGGCATTCCCTTGCCGAAACAGGCGATCGGGTCCGATCTTCTCAGGGGGCGGGAAGGCAAGTGGTAAGTCGCAAGGATAATCACCGGTTTGACGATCAGTAAAACCTGAATGGCAGTAGCCTCCAAGTGGGGCTGTCCCGCAACGGGCACTGAGTAGTGAGTTATACCACGGCAAACAAGGACGGCTATACCGTCCCCAACCCCGCTGTCAGTCTGTCTGTGTGGCGGCAGACATAATTGGTAAATCGGAATGCTTGACCAGTGTTAAGGAGCGTCATACTTAACAGACAATTGTCGACACCGTGCTGGTTGAGAAAATTATCCAATTCAAGCTTCCTGCCGCGCACCGTGTCCACATTTCACCAGGCTAGATTCAGGGCTTTAGCCAGATCCGTTCTCCCCGGACGTGCTGCCACATTTCGCCACGAACAGAATAACGGTCTTCGGGACACACCGCGGGCGGGTTGCCCCTGTGAGGAGGAAGAAGATCGACGTGAGGAGCCGATGAGTCACCTCCACAAATGTTTGAAGAGAAAGGTGATTGAAAAAATAAGAGAATTCCTCGACAGGTGAGGTGGAAATTTAGGTGGGGAACACCATTTTGGGTATTGTAGGTTTGGCGGCCGCGGTTTTGACACTTGCAGTTACATTTTTCTTGGGCTTCCTAGCAGCCGGTTTACGGACTGCTGTAGGTTTGGGCTCAGGCTTCTTAGGCCTACAAATTCCTGGTGGCAGTCACTTTAGGCTACTTCGGCGCCTCCGTGACAGGCTAAGGAGAGTGATTGCGATTTTGGTGGAATGGGGGACTTGCCACGCCGCACTCGGAAGACGTGATTTCCCACTCGCTCAGATGCATCTGCTGGGAAGAGGGCCCGGCGCGCTGAATTTCGGGAAGGCAGGGAGGCCTGCGGCGGCCCTGTTTCGGCAATGCTCGGGAGCCCGCTTTGCAAGAAATGCCTTCACTTCTTTCCACTTCACACAGCTTCGGTATTTCGCCGTGTGATTTCCCCCAACCACAGCACTGAGTCCGTTTACTCGAGGTAGGGCATCCACTAGATTCTTGGGAGCACCACACGCGACGCACCAGGGATCGTATCCGCATCTACGCTGCGTGTTTCCAAAGCGCTGGCAGCGCTTCCATTGCACTGGAACGTTTGGAGACACGTAGATTCCACCCACAATCCCATGCTGCAGAGTTCGGTGAGTTATGGCACTTTCGACACCTCGAGACGTCGCGCCACCGATACGATTAATTGGGGATGTGAGGAAGGATTTTGGCGTGGTCCTGGTCGCGATGGCCGAATCGCAGATGCGTGACTCCCTGGACACGAATGTTCAGGGATTTGAGCTCCTACCGGACGACTCTCTCAGGCGTAACAATGTGCAGGATCTTTACCAAAAGGCGCACACAACAGTCCTCCGGGAGCGTGAACATGTGAAATCCCACACCCTCCTTCCCATCGAGGGACCGCAGTGCGCTGACCGCGGTTCAGAACACGTCGGCCGTTGATGGGGCGACCATCAAATTCTCGCCCCTTAGTTGGGCGTGCAACAAGGCCAGGAAGGCACGGGCGTCACTAATTCCTGTAATAAAAATGGGCGTCTTATAAGGACACTTTTCTGCTGGTAAGCAGGTGTTGATCACCTGGGCGTTTAGAGTGGTGCCAACCGGCTTGTCACTCAGAGGTCCAGACATGTCGCTAGATATGCGCCTATTGGCTGTCTCGGATGAGACAGCGGAATCGGGCACGTCCGAATCCATGGCTGTGGGCTTGAGCAACCCACTTGGTTAAAACGGGGCGGCAGGCCCGGCCAATACAACCGAATACGTCAACTCTCCCTCGGAAGGCCCGAGTTGCCGGTTGCCTAAAGCAGTTTTCTCGTGACTGAAATTGCGGGCAGAGGCAGGGATCCAGCGCTAGGTGCTGGGCGCCTGTTGGCGGGCTCGATCGAGTCGCCCGAACGTGCCATATTGTTGGCATTGCGATTGTCCACGTGCTGGCCGAATGGACGTTGGGTGGCATTGGTTCAACCTGCGGGCACGGCCTTACGGCTTCCGGAGAACACCATTGCCTTCCTCTTCATGCCAGACTAGAGAGCTATCCTCATTTCCTTGAGAAGGGCAGGGGAAGTCTGTAGTATAGAAATAGCCTCTATAAATGATAACACCTCCTGCCTCAACAATACGCCTACAAAGGAGCTCGTCTTCCTCTTCCGTATACTCTCTAGATCAGTGTTTCTCAACGGCCGGGCTGCAGCCCGGTACCGGGCTGCAGCCCGGTACCGGGCTCTGGTATCAACTATACCTGTCTACGACAGGTTCCCCTGGAATTTGTCATTTTAGATTTCTAAACAATATCCATGAATAAATATTTTATACTGGAAATATTCTGAGGAGAATAATATTCTTGGGTTTTTCGAAAAGCTACAATACTACCATATGCTACAAGATTTAATTAGTCCAGTGACTGATAACTAATTTAAATGTAATTTTATATTTGTCAACACGCCACACCGTGCACTAATACTCTTTATCATTGTGCCATAATTAATTATTAATACTTATGTTAGTTTAATGTATGAACTTAAAAAATGGAAAGGTATTTACGAGTAAATTTGTTGGGACCGGGCCCTCATGTTATGAAAAATGTATCTACCGGGCCGCGGTCTAACGAAGGTTGAGAAACACTGATCTAGACTCTTAGAAGTTCCGGTTTCTTTGTTGATGTTCACACTCTAAGCGCCGAAAGACGAATAGAATAACCAATCCGAATCAATCTGTCGTTCCCTCCATCACTATTTACTACCGCTAGCCTTGCAGACCATTTCAGGGCTCCAGCAAATGGAACTACATTCAACAAGCCACGCCCACCGACCTGGCAAACTAACTAATGGCGGTGCAGTCTAACCACCTGAGATCTGTATAAAACGAAGGTAGTCCAGGCTGTGAGTCATTGACAGAGTTTCGGTATCTGGTGGTCATTGATCGGGTGCTGCTGCTGCGTAGCTGCTGAGTGGAGTGTCCCGACAAGTTACAATCCGGTTTTTGCGTTGAGTCATCGAGGAGCAGGTTATTCATTTTGGAGACCAGGATCTAGAAGCTACGACAGGCGGAAGATTTCTCTGAGGTCTCCTGCTTAAGCATCATGCTGAGGCAGGAAGAGATAGTCTTTATAAAGACCTTCTTTACTTTACAACTTTCCCCGGTACTTCTCAAGAAGCTGAGGACGGCCCTATCATCACGGAAGAAGGCGGTCGCATCGCGCTTGAAAGGGGTCTCAAAGCGTCCGGGCGTTCTCCAAGCCAACCCGCGGGCAAGCGCAAAGCATCTGAACTGGCATGTTCGGGCGACTCGAATGAGCCCGCCAAAAGGCGCCCAGCACCTGGCGCTGGGCCCGCGCCTCTGCCCGCGTTTATATCTGTCGTGGGCGAACACGCTGCCTTAGGCAGCCGGCAACTCGAGCCCACCGAAAGGAGTGACGTACGCTGTTGTATTGGCCGTGCCCAACGCCCCAAGTAAACCAAGTGGATCGCTCAAGCCCACAAACATTGATTCTGACGTGTCCGAAACCTCTCATCCGAGACAGCGAATAGGCGCATGTCCAGTCACATGTACGGGACTCTGAGTGACAAGCTAGATGGCACCACTCTCAACGCCCATGTGGCCTGCAACTATTTACCGGCAGGAGAGCTTTCTAATAAGACGCCCGTTTTTATTTCAGGTGCTCGCAACACCCGTGCTTTCCTAGCCCGTTTGCGAGAGTCCTGCCCTGGTGGCCTGACAGCCCAACTAAAGGGCGAGAAGTTGATGGTCGTCCCATCAACCGCCGACGGGTTCCGTGCCTCGGTCACCGCACTGCGGTTCCTCGATGGGAAGGAGGGTGTGAGTTTCCACACCTTCAAGCTACCGGAAAACCGCTGTGTGCGACTCCTGGTAGGGGTATGCCTCTGAGCGTCGTCCGTGAGAAGCTCGAATCCCTGATCATTCGTATCCAGGGCGTCACGCAGCTGCGATCCGGCCGTCACGAGTAGGACACCGCGAAGGAACGCCCTACCACCCCCACTTCATTGTATCAATGGCGCGGTCCTGAGGTGTCGAAAGTGCGATCTGTTACTAAACTCTGCGGCTTGCGAGTGTCGGTAGAGTTGTACGTGACCCCCAAAATGCCCATTACAATGCAAGCGCTGCGTGCGCTTTGGACATATGCAGCGCAACTGCGGTTAAGCACCCCGTTGCGTAGCTTGTGGAGGCTTCCATCTATCCGGTGGATGCTGTACCCCGCGCGAACAGCCAAAGTGCTGTGGCTGCGGGTGAAACCACACGGCGAACTACCGGGGCTGTGTGAAGTGGAAGAAGCGAGGGCCGCTCTTGCTAAGCAGGCGCCCGATTGTGGCCACAAGAGCGCCACCGCAGGCCAACCGGGCGCACCGAAATCCCAGCGGGCCGGGCCCTTTGTCGAGCAGATGGACCTGGGAGACGGGTGGAATCAGTCATCTGAGGGGCGTGTCGTTAAGGCCACCACAACTCCTCCCACTAATCCAAATATGTCTCCTTAACTGGCCACGGAAGTGCCCGAGCAGCCTAAAGTGACCGCCACCAGGATGACGGCAAAGCCTCAGAAGCCTGAGCCCAAACCCACAGCCGCTCCTAAGCCGATTGCTGGGAAGCCCAACAACAAAAGCAACCGCGAGTGCCAAAACCGCTGCTGCTAAACCCAGAACCCCCAACCTGGTAGTCCCAACCCAAAAATTCACCTCCTTACTCGAGGAAATTTTTTATCTCCTCGGTCACCTTCTCCTCCATGCATGTGTGGAGCTGACTTGTCGGCTTCTCACGTTCATCTCCTTTCTCTCCACAGGGACAGCCCGCCCGCGGACTGCCCTGAAGACTTTTATCCCTTTCGTGGCCGAATATGGCAGCACGCACTAGAAGGGTGGAGCGCGCTAAACACCGAATACCAATCGCTATGGAGAATGATGCGAGATCCTGCTCGGTCTCTCCCTCTTTTCACCCCGGGTAGAATCGCTCTCTCTCTCTCTCTGACTCTGAGAAAGCCGAAGCCCTTGCTGACACTCTGGAAACTCAGTTTCAGGCGGCGGCCGATCCTTCGGTCCCGGCACTTATTGAGGTGGTTGACGTGGCGCTGGGGTCTTACTACCTTACCCCTGAACTCAGGTTAACCAATTTTGACGAGGTTCACGAAGCCATCAGGGGTCTCAAGGTCGGCAAGATTCCGGGCCCAAACGGTATACCGAACAGAGCGTTGAAGCGTCTTCCCAAGTGAGCGGTATCCCTCCTGGCTGAGATTTTCAAAGCGATTCTACTCACCTATCATGTCCCTTCCTCGTAGAAGCACGCTGCGGTGATCTCTGTCCTTAAACCGGGGAAGGATCCGGCACTGCCCTCATTCTATCGACCCATTAGTCTCTTGGACGCGATTGGTAAACTATTTGAATAGATCCTATTAGCTAGGATCTTACATGAAGTAAGCGAGCGCGGACTAATGCGAGATGAGTAGTTTGGGTTTGGGCCCAGGTATAGCACGTCCTTGCAGCTGGCACGCCTCGTTGAAAGAATAACCAGAAACTTCGGCGAAAAGAGACTAACAGGCACAGTTTTCCTCGACGTGGCCAAACCTTCGATACCGTCCGGGTCAATGGCCTCCTTTAAAAGCTAACGCTCCTAAACCTCCCGTCCTACATAGTCCACATAACCTCATTATACCTCCGGGGTCGTAGGTTCGAAGCGTCCTTCCTGACGGCCACATCATCTCGTCGTGACATGCAGTCTGGGGTGGCTCAGTGTGGATTGATCTCCCCTGTCCTCTTCAGTCTGTATGTCAACGACATGCTCTCACCCTCGCACCACGTAGAGTTAGCTCTCTACGCGGACGACACGGCCATCATAGCCACGTCCCGCAAGCCGACGCTGAACGTCAGCTACCTGGAGTCATACCTCAACGACCTTCAACGGTGGTTGAGTGAATGGAAAATCGCCATTAATGTCTCTAAGAGCACCGCGATCATCTTCGCGGCTGCTGGATAGCGCTTCATCCAACCCCGACCAGTAACACTCTTTGGGAACCCATCCAATTGGTAGACAATTGGTTATCTGGGGGTAACCCTAGATACACGACTCACCTGGTCGCCTCACATCGATCAGGTCAGGAAGAGGACTGCTTAAAGGATGGGTATGCTGGGTCCCCTCCTGAATAGAAAGTGTGATCTCTCCGCCAGGAACAGAGTCCTACTATATAAGCAGCTCATCTGCCCCATAATGGATTATGCGTGTCCCGCGTGGAGGTCGGCTGCCCGCACCCATGTCCGGAGGCTACAGGTGTTGCAATCCAAGTGTCTTCGCCTTGCTACTGGTGCCCCCTGGTACGTAATAAACAGGCAGACACACGAGGACCTGGGTGTTCCGCTCTTTGCCGACCACATCAGAGCTCTGACTGCGAGCTTTGACTCAAAGTAAGCTGACTTGGAGAACCCCCTAGTACGGTAACTCGCCAGATACTTACGCTGATCGAGGTTTGATCCCTTCGCCTGACGCGTGAGCCAAGGGCGACAGGAGCCAGCAGGCCAATCAAGGCCATCGACCGCGATGGCCAAGTCGACCAAACGAATCGCGTTCGGCGCTAATCAGCCGAGCGCTTTTCGGCTACCCTGACTGAGGTTTTCCGTGATTTTTCTCAGTTGTAAGCCACATTCCAGGGTATGCGATGCAAAGTCGGGGCACGGACCGCACTCCCCTCTCCAGGCGCTGCGGCTTCACCTAAGCGCCTGACAAAAGTCGCTTTTGCGACTGAGCGAGTCTGGGCTCAGAACCCAGACAGCCAACCAACCAAAGTTTATCTCTTCCATAATTAGTATATGCCACCTAGGCACTTGTCTTTGGCAAAACCAGTCAAGGCCCTCAGCCTGACTTTAAAATCGTTAGCGTTATCATATTCCCCTCTTAGAGTTAAGGTGTCTGTTATAGAACCCAGCGATGCGGTCAAATGCAGGAATGGCTAACAGACAGGGGGACGTCGACTTGCGCTTCGCGCAAGTTTCCGCTTCCAGTTAACTCTTCGATTTGGCTTGGCTTGTGGGTAATTCATTCAACAATCGCTACAAGAATAGCCAGCTCGGAGACAGCAAGAAAAAATAGCCGGACCCGACACATCAAGAGAGGGATACCAGCTTGATACACCAAGGAATAATTGCCTGTACTTCATAAGGAGTAATTTGTCTGTACTTTATAAGGACTAATTTGTCTGTACTGCAGGAGGAGTAATTTGTCTTTACATAAAAAAGAGTAATATTGTCCGCGACGCTTCAGAAAAGAGTAACGTCGTCAGACATTAACATCACCGAGGCATCTACGGAGTGGACCAGGTGCTTACTGTCCTGTCGGAGAACTCGCTACGTACCATGGCGGCCGACCTGTCGCCTCTTCACTACGCAGCATCCCTGTTCTGCACCTCAGTCATCATCTCTGGAGAAAACCCAGTAGCAGACCCAAAACTAAATCACAGCAATTGAGCCGTAATTCATATGACGCCAGACTGTACAACTTAAGACCAGAATAAATATTGTTACAGGTGTTACTCGTATACTGTGATTGTCATTGTGAACAATCCCACGGTATCCCATAAACTCCCCACCATAAAAGCGTATCCTGTTACGAAATGTCTGCAAGAGTCTCTGACCTGGACTAATACTCTGGTAAGACTTAAGCAACGGAAAATGACATGAGATTTGGTACATGGAATGTTAGGATCCTGTATAGGGCAAGTTCAGTTACAACAGCAGCCAGGGAATTAACAAGATATGAGATAATTAGATTTAGTACGTGTAGTTTAGGTGGGACAAAGGGAGAAATATAAGAGCAGAAGATTGTATTTTTCTCTATGGAAAAGGAAAAAAAAATCAATTGGGAACAGAATTTTTTACACCCCAGAATAGTATCAGCAGTTAAGAGAGTAGAGTTTATTAGTGATAGGATATCAGAGGTCGCTGGTGTAATATCATTGTTTTGAATATGCATGAACCAAGTGAGGAGAAAAGTGATGATTCAAAGGACCGTTTTTATGACGAATTACAGCAGGATATTTATAGTTTTTTATATGAAAATTCCGTTCGGAGATTTTAATGAAATATTGCGGAGAGATGATATTTTCAAACTGACGATTGGAAATGACAGTCTACATCAGAATAGTAATGATAATGGTGTCAGAATAATTAACTTTGCACTTCAAAAAATCTGGTAGTTAATAGTACAATATTTCCGCACCAACATTTTCATAAGTACACCTGGGCCTCTTCTGATGAGTAGACTGACAACCAGATTGATCACATATTGATACATAGATGATGGTATTCCAGTATATTTAATGTACGATCTTTCAGGGGAGCTGACTGTTATACTGGTCATATCTGCTGATTGCAAACGTTAGGGAAATAGTGGCAATAAGTACACAAGAAGCAGGGGTGTCTGATGCGGAAAAATATATCTCAGGAAGCTAAATGAGCTGGAGATTAGGAAACAGTATCAGATTGAGATCTCAAACAGGTTTGCAGCTTTGAAGATTTTAAATGGAAGCAAGAACATAAAAAGGGCTTTGGAGAACATTAAAATGAATATCAAAACCTTAGCAAAACACAGTCTAGTTCTGTACGAATTGAAGCAGCATAAACCATGGTTTGATAAAGAATGTTTAGATTTTAGAACTAAAGAAAGAGGCTAAAATGCAGTGTTTACAGGATCCAAACCATAACAATCTGAACAATGTAAGGCACGTAGCTAGTAGACATTTCAGGAACAAAAAGAAGGAATATCTGAAAGCTAATATCAATGACTTGGAAACTAACAGTAAGGTTAAAAATATCAGAGACTTGTAGAGGGGCATCAGTGATTTTAAGAAGGGTTCTCAGCCTATATCTAATATAGTAAAGGGAGGGTGATTTGCTTACAGACTCTCACAGTATTTTGGCTAGGTGGAGGAAACGTTTCTCTCACCTATTGAATGTACATGGTGTTAACCTTTATCCTACTAACGTGGAGAATATGGTGAGCTCCTAATAATGCCAGCAGATGGCAGACGGGATTTAATTCGGCGTTTAAAAGGTTAATTATGGTAGGCAGACAGAAACACGCACACAGCAAAACCATCAGTGCCTGAGCCGAGCGTCTTTGAGGTTGAGATAGCAATTGCAAAGCTACAAAGTCACAAATCACCAGGTACTGTTCAAATTTCAGCATAACTGGTTAAAGCAGGAGGAAGAAAAATTTGTTCTGAAATCTATAAACTTATTAATTCTACTTGGAATAAAGAGAAATTGCCTGAGGAGTGGAAGGATTCGATTATTGTACCACTTTGTAAGAAGGGCGATAAAACAGATTTATTAATTTCAGAGGCAAAAAATTTTTGTCAAATATATACAAACGTTTATCCAACACTCTGCTATCAATATTAACTTCATGTGCAGAGGAAATTATTGGGGATCATCAACGTGGATTCCGGTTTAACGGGTCAAATACAAATCACATTTTCCGCATTCGTCAAAAACTTGAAAAAAAGGGTAAAATGTGACAGTGCTTCAGTTATTTGTACGCTTCAATTTAGGAAGGAGTTCGTATATAATTTTCTCATTGAGTTTGGTATCCTCATGAAACTGTTGGGTCTAATAAAGATGTGTCTAAATGAAACGTATATCACAGTCCAGGTAGGTTAACTTTTGTCAGACATGTTCTGTCGCCCTTTTTTTTCAACTTTGCTTTTAAATATGCTATTAAAAGGGTTCAGGGTAAACGAGGAGGGCTTGAAATTAAATGGTACACATCAACTTCTGGTTTATGCTGATGTCAGTATTTTGGGCGGAAGCGTGCATACTATAAAAAATACGGAAGCTTTTTAGTCTCTAGTAAGGAGACTGGACTAGAAGTGAGTGCTGATAAATCTAAGCACATGGTTATGTCTCCAGATCAGAATGAAGTACAAAATCAAAATATGAAAGTACATAATAAACCTTTTGAAAAGTACAACATGTCAAATATTTGGGAAAAACTATAACAAATCAAAATTTTATTCAGAAACAAACTTAGAGCATACTGAGATCAGGGAATGCTTGCTATCATTAGGTGCAAAATCTTTTGTCTTTCTGTTTGCTGTCCAAAAATATAAAGATTAATATATAAAGCATTATAATTTTGCCTGTTGTTTTGTATGGGTGTGAAATTTGGTCTGTCATATTGAGGGAGGAACGTAGGCTGAGGGTGTTTGAGAATAGGGTGCTGAGGAGGAGTAATAGTGTAGGAGTAATAGTGGAATGGCGAAAAATACATAATAAGGAGCTTAATGATCTCTACTACTCACCAAATATTCGGATGATCAAATTGAGAAAAATAAGATAGGTGGGGCATGTAGCACTTATTGAGGAAGGGAGAGGTTCACACAGGGTTTGGTTGGGGAAACTTGAGTGGAAGAGACCACTTTGAAGACCCAGGTGTAAATGGGAGGATAATACTAAAATGACTCCTTATTAAGTGGGATGGGGCATTGACCGGATTGATCTGGCTCGGAATAGGGACAAGTGGCGGGCTCTTGTAAATGTGGTAATGAACCTTCGGGTTCCATAAAATGTGGGAAATGTCTTCAGTAGCTGAGGAGTGGTTACCTTCTCAAAGACTCTGCTCCATGGATTTAGTTATACGGTACATGAGATCCAAAGTCGATTGGTCCATCACTTGACTAACCTGACGTATTTGAAGAGCCTTTAACAAGTAACCACAAAGAAGTTTGACGTTCGTCCCATCCACCACGGGGACCTCTTTCAAAGATTATTCTGAGTTTGGGACAACCTCTAATATGTGTGAAATTTAAACACTGAAATGGCACCGTGACTTAAAAACAGTAACCCATTGATTGCGCGACTGTCGCAGGCAAAACTTGGACATTATTTGTAACAACAGCAGTAAATTTACTCACATCTCCTTGCTCTTCCGCACTCACACTACCAGAACAGTCGTGCTCTTGTGTACAACCTGCGTCATGTCGATGTCTTCTGGCACCTCTAGCATTTGAAAACCACGTCGATCTCGTTCCATCTCGAGACTTAAAATATACTGCTCAGTAGTTTCTAGATAGCAATGCCATGTAATGTGCTTGGAAAGAATCCCAGTGTCAAACTACTCTCAAATGGGAACGCTTTGTCCTTAAACATATTAGTAAGATCAGCAACAGCAAACTGCGACTAATTTGTTTTATCAGAGCCTTTATTTCAACAGTTCTATTCGCAACATTACTACACAGTAGAGGCGTCTTCTGCAGGCGTGCTAGGTTTGCGGCGCACGCCCTATATAAATTCATCCCCAGTATGTGTTTATATCGCATGATTTATTTGCTCAGAAGAACTGTTATCTCTATGTCGTTCTGTAATTTTTCGTCCCAACTTCGGTGCACCTGCATTCGAAGATTTGGCTGTGTTGAACTTTCTCAGCACGCCGCTACTTGTACTTTAGGCAACTGCTGGAATGTGTGGGGTGAGGCGCGGTTGCAGTCGTAGATGCTGAAAGGCGTGCTGCCTCACACAAGCACAGCTTGACCAGTTTTGAAGTTTGGTCGCACTAAGAAATCCTTGTCGTGTTGTTATTGTTTAATTATTTCTTACTGTATTTTATATCATACTCCTATTTACATAGTTTGCTGCCTACTTCAAACATTCTACAGTGTTTTAAGACCCATTAAAATGGCTGAAAAAATATAGTTTTTAGGGAACAATTAGGCTTGCATTAAATACAGATATTTACTTTTTTTGCGTTATTGACTTATATTGAGGGATATCTAATAACACGTTCGTTGACAATGATAAAATGTAACTTTTCCAATACATTTTTAAAAATTCCTGACACAAATTAACCTAATGCGAACAGGCTGCACCCCCGTGTTTTATGTTCAGTAGACGCCAGTGGCATACAGATTCTCAAAAAAGTAACTGGCGCAAATTGTCTAATTCAACACGGACACCCTACAACACCACGGATCTAAATAGCTTAAGTAACGTGTAAACATCACACTCACAGCGAATCGAAAGTTCGTACTGAAGCTCGTCCTGAAGTAAATAATGGCATTGCCACCAGATTAAACACAAATCGAATGAAGAATCCGACAACTCCAGGCAGGGAAAAAAGCCGGACCCTCTATCTGCACAAGACAAATATTTGAAGAAAAACTAGACGGAATTTTGACATAAGTTATAAGTTCGGGAACCACGAACAGGGCGAGGATGGAGAGGTTCGGCCGGCCTAAGGAAATAAAATATAAGGGGAACGAAGGACAACAAGAAAGTTGCGCACGCAGGCGTCTAGGCGGTGGTAGAAATCTCGATCGCCGGAAGTTGCGAAGAACATAGTAAACCCGTCGCAAAAGGCGACGGCACAAATTAGTTCTGCTATATCTGGAATAGTTTTGGGGCTACTGAGTTGAAGAGACGCAAATAAAATTTTGAGTTGAGAATGTTGAAAGGTGTATATGTATTAAAGACCAGTTCAAACCAATCTTCCCCTCTTGCTAACTTGATTCCCAGTACCCATATTCGAGTTTGCTCCCCCCAGTGTTACTAACCAAGTTACACCTATGCCACTACTGAAGGAAGAAGACATGCACTTCTCAAGTTCAAGTGTAGTAACTGGTGAATATAGTACTGGCTCCTTTGCAAGATAGTAATATTAATTTATAATTTCTCTCCTGCCATGTCCTTCAAACTCAGTCGTTTTTGTTGTGCGGAAAGAAGCGTGAATAAACAATAAGTAATATTATTAGCATTTCAAAATTTGCACATAGGCCACATAATTTCAGAAATGTGCCCTTTAAATATATTGTTTGGAAGTGCACACGCCATTAACCCTTAGGCGACTAATGTCACATATATATGGAGCACCCATTCTTGATGTTTCTAGATCACACACAACGACGCACCACAGTCGGTAGGACTCCTCTGGACGAGTGATCAGCTCGTCGCAGAGGCCTCTACCTGACAACACACGACGCTCACAACAGACAAATATCCATGCCCACGGTGGGATTCGAACCCAAG